>JAEEGL011961012.1_pt1 | contig 15112 bp, 11 predicted proteins | sample 9134231 | NCBI WGS metagenome assembly JAEEGL01 (sample SAMN16246548, study PRJNA631951) | gut metagenome | biome: gut microbiome; feature: rumen; material: fiber-attached | host: Bos | place: Iran: Karaj | collected 2018-10 | reverse complement strand
CTCACCTGCCGGTTCGGTCGGTGCTTCTGCCATATGGCAGAGGTGTCCACCGGACACCCGCACCCCTTCCACAATTTTTCATTTTTCATTTTTAATTTTTCATTATTGGAATTTGTCGCATCGAGCGACAAATTCCAATTTCTCCGTTTATCTGTACTTACTCAGATTTGTGCTTATACTGTGCGAATTTACGTATTCCGCCGCTGCCGCGGGGTCTGCAAGGGAATCGGGCAGGTCGAAGTAAAACAGCGCGTGGGGAGAGGCGGGTTTGTTCTCACGGAAGGCGAAGTTGCCATCTTTATCCGCCCTGAATACGTCGCTTTCGGGCGTCACGGTGTAATCGGTGACCGCCAGCGCGAGGGTGCGGTCCGCGAAGATCAGCATATCAGAAATATCGGCAAGCAGATATTCACAGTATTCATCCCGGTACGAGAGATTCACCAGATACGCTTCCGTTTCAAGGCACGTTGCGATTCGCCACGGGTTGTACCCGGATACCAGCCGGTGATAACGGAAGAACAGGGCGCTATCCACGTCGGTGAGGGGCGCGCCGTCGGTGCGCCGGACCTCGACGACCGCAAAGGTTTTCTCTTCGATCGTATCCCGCATCGTCATAAAGCCCTCGGTAAGGCCGCCTTCGACGCGCTCGCTCACAATGGCTTTGCCGTTCACGATCTCAACAAAGGTGAACGTGAGGCCGTTGTTTTCATACGTGTCGCCGTATTTTGCCGCGTTCTCGTGGTCCAGAAGCACGCCCATATACGGGTCGGCGGTGGAAAAGGGATCGTCGCCGGCGCGGATCTGCTCCCACAGCGCCTGCACCTCGGGATCCGCTTCCGCGGTACGGATATGCGAAGCGGGGTTGTCTAAGAATTCCCTCAGCGCACTTTTGGTTTCGGTATCTGATGTTTTTTCTGCGGGCGCCTCGGTTTCGGGCGGCGTTGTTTCCGCAGACAGCGTTTCTTCGGGAAGGGGAAGGGTGGTTGTTTCAGCGGTTTTGATTTCAGCCGTGTTTTCTTCCGGCGTGAGAATAAGTTCCGAAACTGCCTCTTGTTCGGGCGCTTTGTTCACGGTTTCTTTGCGCAGCGGGAATGAACCGGTTTTTGCCGCGGTATAGATCTGCGGGATCAGCAGCGTTATGCTCAGCAGCAGCGCCGCCGCAATGGGGATCGCGCGTTTTTTCATCATGTTCTGCCTCCTTTGGGGTTATTTGTAGTTTTTGAAGTTTTTGCCGACGCCGTGAGACTTCATGTATTCTTTCGCAGCAGCCGGATCTGCAAGAGTATCTGGCAGGTCGAAGTAAAACAGCGCGTGGGGAGAGGCGAGGGCTTCTTCTCGGAAGGCGAAATTGCCTTCTTTATCCGCCCTGAACACGTCGCCGCCCAGCGTTACGGTGTAATCGGTGACTGCCAGCGCGAGGGTATGGTCGGCAAAGATCAGCATATCGGTGATATCGGCAAGCAGATGCACACAGTATTCATCCCTGTACGAAACGTCCACCAGATACGCTTCCGTTTCAAGGCACGTTGCGATACGCCACGGGTTGTACCCGGATACCAGCCGGTGGTAACGGAAGAACAGAGCGTTATCCTCGTCGGTGAGGGGTGCGCCGTCGGTACGCCGTACCTCGATAACCGCGAAGGTCTTTTCTTTGATCGTATCCTGCATCGTCATATCGCCGTCGGCAAGGCTGCCTTCGATGACCTCGCTCAGAATGGCTTTACCGTTCACGGTTTCAACGAAGGTAAACGTGAGGCCGTTATTTTCATACGTGTCGCCGTATTTTACGGCGTTCTCATGGTCCAGCAGCACGCCCATATACGGGTCTGCGTTTGAAAATGGATCGTCGCCGGCACGGATCTGCTCCCACAGCGCTGCGACCTCTTCGGGCGGCGAGACCGTGTGGATATGCTCGGCAGGGTTCCGCAGCAGATCGAGGATGCCGAACCTGCGGGCCGCTGACACCGCGGGGAGCAGCACCGCCGTAAGCAGAACAAACGTCAGCAGAACGCAAATGCCGCGTGTTCTTCTCTTTTTCCGCTGCTGTTTCACGGCCGCTACCTGCGCGGTGACTTCTTTAATCATCTGTTCATTCGATTTCATCCGTAAAACCGTCCTTTCTCAGCTGCGTTTTCAGCCGTTCTTTCGCCCTTGCCCGTGTTACGTCCACGCTGTGGACGCTCTTTTTCATGATGCGGGCGATCTCTTTGCTCGGCAGCTCTTCAAAATAGGTGAGCCACAGCACCTCGGCATGATCCGGCGGGAGTTTCCCGAGCGCAGCGTGCACCGCGCGCTGACGTTCCGTTTGCAGGTATTCCGTCTCCGGGGAATCATCGGAAGATATATCGGATTCGGGTCGGTCTTCCAGAGGCAATACCCTCGCACGGCGTCTGAGCTCGCTCAGCGTCAGGTTCCTGCCCACCGTGTAGAGCCACGTGCGGAAAGAGGCTTTCGCATAATACCTGGGCCGTGCCGTGAAGATCTTAACGAAGGTTTCCTGCGTCATTTCTTCCGCCAACGGCATGTCGCCGGTAAGGGACAGCAGAAACATCTGCAGCCCCGCGCGGTATTCGAGGATGATCTTTTCGATCCCCTCGTTATTGCCGTTCAGAAACAGCCTGTAGTATTCGGCGCCCTTGTCCATACGTAAGCTCCTGTGAAAACCGGTTTTCATAGATTAAACAAATGAGAAGGAAAAATCTCACAGAGAAATTGGGAATTTAGCGCACTGTTTAGAATCTGTTGAAATAAAGCGAACAACGACCCAATCCGTTGTAGGGGCGGGCATGACCGCCCGCAGACCTTTCCATTAAATGTCGCGTTTTTGATATGGATTTTCTCGTAAATCATTTTGTAGACAGACGATCCAGATTTACAACGTTTGCGGGCGGTCATGCCCGCCCCTACAACGAACCGAAAGGTTTTTCATTTTCAGAAAAGTGATTCCATCATTCATTGTTCATCGTTCATCATTCATCAAACAGAACGGCAAACTGAAATTTGAACGGTCCCCGCGGAATGCGAGGACCGTTTTGCTCAGAACCTGTTTTTTAACGTATATGCGAACTGGCGAAGGATGCGCAGCAGCATATTGATAAGATCCCATACGCCGAGCCTCTTCAGGAGATTGGCGATATTCGCCGGGATCAGCTCCGCCGCGGGCGGGTTGAAATCCAGCGGCGCGTAGGGGTTTTCGGCGTCGTAGGCCGCGTTCTCGCCGTTATTTACCGTATAGCGGAAGGTGCGGAAGTTCAGCGGCGTGTACGAGTTTTTAAGTTGGTATGTCACCGTAACGGCGGCGCGGGCCGCGCCGATCCTGGGGATGGCGCCCTTTACCGTGAAATCCGCGCTCTCGCCGGGGGCGAGGGTTTTGGAGTAATCGCCCTCAAAGGTGATATCGAGCCCGTCCGCGGCGATGGAGAGGATCTTCATCTCGTATTCGTCCGAGAGATTTGTAACCGTGTAAATTGTGGAATCGCCGTTCAGGTAGCCGCTCTCGGTGTTGCAAAATCTGCCGTAGACCGCGTATGCGCGGTTCTCGGAAGCGCGGAACTGCGGGAACGTCGGGTCCGTATAAATATCCTGCAGGTCGTTCGTGAGCAGCAGCCTGATCGCCAGCGCCCCGGCGTAATCCTCGTTAAAGATCATGCCGTGGTACATGCCCTCCACGAACCACGTGTTCTCGGGCAGGTAGCAGTAAGACGCGTCGATCTCCATAGAGGGGGAGAGGTGGTTGTGGGTTTCGTTTGTGCAGATATCGCCGGTGCACACATAACCGTTGGCAAAGCGCTGCCCGTAGGGCGCCACCTTTGCGCCGGTGGCGGAGGCGGTGCCGATGATGGCGTCGGAATTTACCTGCGAGCCGGTCACGGTGGGGTGAGAGTCGCCCGCAACGATGTTCACGTTAATGCCCATATCTCTGCACTGCCGCAGGGCTTCGCCGAAGTTCACCATCACGTTTTCGTGGAAATCGGTGGTTTTCGCGATCAGCCCGGCGCATTCGTCCGCATCCACGTAATCGAAGGCCTCGGTGTAGCAGTCGTAGGGCAGAAAATCCCAGAGGCTCTCCCAGTACCCCGCCACCTGCCGCAGATAAGGCATTGCGGCGATCAGCACGTCGTCCACAAATTCCAGCGGCTGTGATTTGAGCAGCCACTCGAAATCCTGCTCCAGATACAGGGCGTTTTCGATGAACACGATCAGGTCTTCTTCCTGCGCGGCGATCTGCTCGGTGAGCACGTCGTAGGCAACGTAGGAACCGCCGATGGCAGGCACCGTGAGCACCGCGTTGGCGACGTCTTTGTTTTCGCCGTATTTCAGAAGATACGCCGCGGTCACCTGCCCGCCGTGGCTCACCGCGTAGAGGTTCACCTTATCCTTGCCGGTGTATTCCTTTACCGCCTGGATAAATTCGTTCAGCTTTTCGGCGTTATATACCGCGCCGTAACGGAAATCCACCGCGAAGTTGAAGATCTGCGAACGGGGCACGTAATCGTCGATGGCGCGGCCGATCTCTTTTTCGCTGTAGAGATCCTCGTCAAAATAATCCTCAAACACGTCCAGACGGCACTTCGCCGGGTCGTTGGGGATCGTGGTGAGCCGGTACACGCTCTCGCCGTCGCCGTTGAAGGCGAGTTTGCCGAGCATATCCAGCATGGCCTGCCCCAGCGTTTTGCCCAGCAGCTGTGCGCTGCCCACCGAGAGCATCACCGCGCCGGTGAGAAGGCCGGGGAACTTCTGCTTTACCTGATCGAGCAGCAGGTCGGTCATGATGTTCCAGCCCCACACCTGCTCGCCCAATGAACCGTCGTCATTCTCCGTAAACAGCGGGCTCGCGCCGTAGCCGGGCACGATGATCACGGGGTAATCGCTGTAGGCTTTTTCGGCGAAGGCCGCGGGGCACGCGCCTGCCAGCAGGCAGACGGCTATAAGAACGCAAAGTAATTTCTTCATATATAAAACCTCTTACTGTTTCGCGGCGGCGTCCAGAAAACGGATGCGCCCGAAGGCTTTTTTTACGGCGTAATACGAGGGCTTCGGGGTCCCGTTCCGGTCCACAAGCCCCCAGCGGGTCTCGGTGGGGCAGTCGCTCTGCCCGCAGATATAGCATTTATCGGAATCCATATAGCAGTATACGAACGCGCCGCAAACGAAGGGCAGGGCGTAGAGCTGCGGCAGAAGGGTCTCGTAAAACTTTGCCTGCCCGGCGGGGGTGTGGTCGAACCCCGGGATCTTCGTCACCTTGGGCAGCTCGCGGTACAGGTGGTTCTTGAAATCACTGCGGAAGAGCACGTCGGCATAGCGGGCGGGGTCGTTCTGTGAGAGGAGCTTTACGTGGTCGCTCACCGAAACCGGAAGATTTGAAACGAATGCTTCTATGTTCTTTTCGGCGTCCGCCTCGCTCTTTGCGCCGTAGCTCTGCAGCAGCGCGGCTTTCTGCTTCTTCGTTTTGGGGTGTCCGTCGCCGATATAGCCGAATTCCTGCAGCAGCACCGGCTTGCGGAAACAGCCCCACAGGTAGCGCAGCAGCGCCCCGAACATCCACAAGAAGCCGCCGTAGCTGTCGAAACAGCCGATATAGATATCTATGCCCACGTAATCCATATATTCTTTATAGGGCAGCATGCGCATCACCAGATCCGCCGCAGGGCCGCAGCAGTTGAAGCCGATGAACAGGTCGCCCCTGATCGGGTAGATCTCCTGCAGCTGTATGCCGATGAAGAGCGCGGCTTCGTCCATCGTGAAGGGCAGCGTAAACCGCGGGATGCCCATTTCGTTGGTGATCTGCAGCGCCGCTACGCAGCCGCGCAGGTCCTGCACCAGGAAGCGTGCGATCTTTCGGATCTCTCTGCAGCCCTCTTCGGTGCGCACGTCCGCGCCGTATTCGAGGTAATCCTGCGGGTAGGGCGTTACCGCCATCACTTTAATGCCCTGCTTTACGAAGCGCAGGCACTTTTCTTTGAACCCGAGGTAGTGGGCCCTGAGGGTGCCGTCCTTTTCATAGGGGAAGGGGATATCGATGCGGATCCAGCCGATGCCGGCCTCTCTGAGCTGCGCGAAATTCTCGTTGGGGTGGCACACGCCGCAGATAAACCCTTTGCTGCGCATGGCGCGGGAGGCTTCGTTCTCTTTTTTGACCAAAAAGGACTTCGCCAGATTGCCCGGAACGAGCTTCAGCCCGTATTTGATTTGCTCCACCACGAACTCTTCCATAAACGTTCTCCTGCAAAAGATATTTTAGTTTATTTTATCATATCTTTTTTCGCATTTCAATGCAAAACAAAAAAAAGCCGACAAGCGGCTTCTTTTCGTGATATGTATTTATTTTTCCGGCAGGAGCACCTTGATCTTCTTGCCCATCGAGAATTCCAGACGGCGCTCGTGCAGCGAGAGGTGGAAGCTGGCCTGGTTGCCGTCGTTATCCAGATCGTATTTCGGCGGCAGGCCGGGGAACTCGATGATCATATGGTCCGCCGAGAAGCAGGTGCAGTATTTTTTGTATATACTTAAATCGATGGTGTCGGTAAGGTAGTGGGGCAGAATCTGCGCCACCATCACGGGGGAGAGCTTGCGCAGGAAGAACACCTCGAATTTGCCGTCGTTATTGTCGGCGTTCGGGTACAGCGTGATGCCGCCCATGCCCTTGGAGGTGGTAATCAGCGCGAGGCAGGTTTTGATCTCTTCGGTAACGCCGTTTGCGGTGTAGCGCAGGCGGATCCATTCCGGCTTGCGCAGAAGGATCGGCAGGGCGGAAACGAAATACGCCATATGCCCCAGCTTCTTTTTGAGCTTTACGTCCGCAAGGTAGGGAACGGGCGCCACGTAGCCGAAGGAACTCACGTAGCACACCGGCTCGCCGTTCACGATGATGGAATCGCGCTCGGTCTCAACGCCCTCTTCGGCCAGCTTGTCGATGGATTTGATGGGGTCGTGCCGGTCAAGCCCGTAGTTGTTGGCCATATCGTTGGTGGTGCCGGTGGAAATGTGGCCGTAAACCGAGTGCTGTTCGATCATATGAAAGGCTCTTACCGCCTCGTTTACGGTGCCGTCGCCGCCCAGCGTGAACAGGTAATCCGAAACCGGGTCCAGCTCTTTGATCAGCTCGATCACATGGCCGGAATACTCGCTTTTGGCGACTTTATACAGGGTGAGCCCCCGCTGCTTCATTTTGAATATCAGATGGTCGAGCGCTTTCTGCGTAAATTCGGTGGCGATGGGGTTATATATCACACTGAAGTTCATAACGTCCTCCAAATTATAATACTTCATGATAAGCATACCACAAACCGGCCCCCGCAGGAGCCGGATGTCATTTTTGTATGGTTTAATGTAATTATTGTCTTACCTCAAAAAATACCACCGCGTTGGGGGCAAGCTCCGTTTTCAGCGTGAACGCGCCGTTTTTTACCTGCACCGTCATAACCGTGGGTTCTTCTCTGCAGTACTGCGCGTAGGTTCCGGTGAGGGATTCATACTTCAGCCGGGCTTCGCTGTCCGCCCAGTTGGGACAGCCGTCGTCCGGCGACCAGGCGAATTTGTCGTCGGTAAAACCGAGGGCTTCCCGCTCGGCGTCCCATTCGTCGAACCAGTTCACGTCGTCGTCGATCATATACACGGTGACCTGCGCTTCGCCGTCTGCAAGCTGCGGCGCGTTTACCTTGAAGGTGAGCTCCGCGCTCGCAAGGTAATCGAGCTTATTCTTGTAGTTGTACGCCATGATGCGCAGGGTGCCGTCCGATTCATCGTAGGCGGCGGTGGCTTCCACCTCCGCTTTCAGGATGCCGCCCTTGCGGGTGGTTTCCGTCTTCGCCAGCTGTGCGCCTTCAAAGTCGGCGGCGTGTTTCGCCACAAAGTAGGTGATGAGCGGGTTGCCGTGGTTATCGGGCAGAGAGCAGTAGTCCCAGCTCGAAAAATAGTTCATGCCGGTATCGAACATCTGCTTTATGAGCCTTGCGTCGAACGCCGCCTGCCAGGTATAGCCCACGGTGCGGGAAGGCAGTTCGCTGCTGACACTGCCGCTGCGCAGCCCCAGCAGGACCCTGCCCTCATCCACGCCGTAGATGAGGTCCGTGAGCCCGTAGGAAACGGCGGTATCTTTCAGCTCGTGCATGATCTGGGGCACCGTTTTCGTGCTGCCGCTGTTTTCGGGGCTGACCTCGTAATAGGAAGAAGCCAGATAACATACGCGGCTGCCGGTTTTTCCGGTGGCGTAGTTCGTACCCACGGCGCAGTGCTTTATGAACTCTTTTTCATCCCAGAGCCCTTCCGAGCAGGTCATCGAGTGAGCGCCCACGAACACGTCCGGCCCCAGCACGTCGATCAGTGCCTGCACGGTAAAATCGTAGAGCTTGCAGTATGCCGCCGCTGTTTCCGCGGGGTCGCCGCTCGGCGCGCGGAACCAGTCGATATTCTCGTATTCGGTCATCACACCGAAGCGCCAGGAAAGTACCTCGTCAAGCGAGAATTCCTCAACCAGCGCGTTTGCAATGGCGCGGATGTAATCATAATATTCGTTATAATCGTCCGGCGGAAAGATATTTACGTTGAACGCGCCGAGGTCCGCGCCGGTCTGCGCCAGTGTTCTGCGCGAAAGCTTCGCCGGTACGTTGCCGAGTTTTAACAGCGGTTTCGCGCCGGTTTTCAGAATGCCCCGGCACGAGGAGAGCAGCGGCTCGAAGTTATAGTCGTCAATTACGTAAAAATCGTCCGGTGCGAGAAAAAGGTCTCTGCCTGCGTTGCCGCCGGAGCACTCCATCAGCTGGATATAATCTATGAATTCATAGGGGTTATATGTTTCGTTGATGATCGGGTCTTCAGGGAAGCGCCCGCCGAACCGGTTCAGGTTGTTCTTTACGTTTGGCAGCGTTTCACCCAGCACGGCGGTATCCACCGAAAACGTATAGTCGTTTACCCAGTTGTTGAAAAAGCTGAAGATCTGCCCCCACACACCGGTAAAAAATGCCAGCAGCACCGCGATGCAGTTTTTGAACCCCATTTTCTCCACCTCATAGATATTTATATCTTATTTAATTTTATCATGCCGGCCGCGAAGCGTCAACCTCGATTTTTTTATTGTTTTGCGGCGATTTGTTCCATCCCGTTCTTTACTTGCGCATGCGGTTATGCTAAAATGGAACGGTAAAAAAATATACCATGGAGGATACGGATATGAAGAAAAAAGTGGTATTACTGGGCGATTCCATCCGCCTGATCGGGTACGGCAAAGCCGTGCCTCAGCTTCTTGGCGACGGTTATGAAGTGTGGCAGCCGGAGGATAACGGCAGGTTCGTTTCTTACGTGCTGCGGCAGGTCTTCGACTATGCCGATAAGATAAGCGACGCTGATATCGTGCATTTCAACACCGGCGAATGGGATATCTGCGAGCTGTTCGGCGACGGGCCCTTTACCCCCGAAGAATTCTACGTATCGCAGGTAAAGCGCATCGCGCGTATACTTTTGGACCGCGGCAAGAAGGTGATCTTCGCCACCACCACGCCGGTGCGGGAAGATAACGTGTATAACCATACGGCGGTGATCGAGCGGTTCAACAGCCTGATCGTTCCCGAACTCAAAGAGATGGGCGTGCAGATCAACGACCTGTATTCGGTTGTGGCGGCGGACATCTGCGGCAACGTTTGCGACGATACGATCCATCTTTCGGAGCAGGGGATCCGGCTGTGCGCGGAGAGCACGGCGGAGGCGATACGCAATGCGTATCGATGAATGATGAAAAATGAAAGATGAAAAATGAAGGGCAGAAAAAAACACGGACAAATCTGCGCACAAAGGGACAGGACAAACCGGTTGCGATCGGTTAGAATAGCGCCGTAAGAGAAAGGAGGAAGCGTTTATGGAGTGGCTTACCTGCGTACGCACGGCGATCGGGTTCATGGAACAGCATCTGGAAGACGATATCGGCGTGCAGGACGTGGCGGACAGGGTGTATTTATCTCCGTTCTTTCTGCAGCGCGGCTTTTCGCTGATGACCGGTTACGGCATCGGCGAGTATCTGAGGAACCGGCGGCTGTATCAGGCGGCGCTGGATCTGCGGAACACGGACGAAAAGGTGATCGATATCGCCCTGCGGTACTGCTATGAAACGCCCGAGAGCTTCACGAAAGCCTTTACGCGCTTTCACGGCGCAACGCCCACGCAGGTGCGTTCCGGCGCTCCGGTAAACGTATTTCTTCCGCTTACGGTCAATATTTCGATTCAGGGAGGTAACCGTATGGATCACAAAATCACACACATGTTTCCTTTTAAAGTGATCGGTTTTCAGAAGGAGTTCGATTACGAAACCGCTTACGAAAAGATACCGGCGTTCTGGGATGAGATCTGCGAAAAATATGCCGCCAACGTTTACGCAGGCAACCCGCCCGCGAACGCGTACGAAAAGGCTCTGGTAGAAAACTGCATCGGCGAATACGGCGTTTGCATCGACGATATCGGCGGCGGAAAGTTCCGTTATCTGATCGCCGGAAAATACGCCGGCGGCGACGTGCCCGAGGGCATGGCTTTATATGAATTCCCGGCGGGCGAATGGGCGGTGTTCGACTGTATCGGCCCCATGCCGGACGCGCTGCAGAGCGTAAACACGCGCATCTTCAGAGAATGGCTGCCCGGCAACCCCGATTACGAGCTGTGCGGCAACGCCAACGTGGAATGGTACGACTGCGTGAACGGTGAAAAGACCGACCCGGATTACCGCAGCGCCATCTGGGTGCCCGTGAAGAAAAAAGGATAAAAACGATAAAACGAAAACGCCTCCAACTTCGGAGGCGTTATTTATGCGGTTAAGGCGGGCGTCAGACCCGTTTTCCGAGATAATCCAGAATGTTCTTCACCGTTCTGAACGAGCGGATCTCACTGTTCGGAATCTCGATATCGAAGTGATCTTCCACGTAGCAGATCAGCTGGATCATGGCGAAGGACGTGATCGAAAGGTTGGAAAGCTTTGTTTTCGGTGTCAGCACGATGCTGTTATCGCCGATCACCTCGTTAACCGCTTTCTGCAGAAAAGCGAGCAGTTCGTCCTGTTTCATCATTCGTCATCCTCTCTTCTTTCAAGGGCGTGGTAATCCACCTTGTTCAGCCTCGTTTTCGGGAACTCGTCCAAAAATACCACCGCCTTCAGCTGCGCGTATTCCGGCAGTTCTTTGCGAACGGCGGCTTTGATCTGCTCTTTCAATGCCGTTTTGTCGGCGTTTTCATCCGGTATCACGTAGCATACGGTTTTGCGGCCCACCACCGGCGCCGCCTTGCCCACCACGCAGCACTGTTTCACGCCGCTTACGGTATAAACGACGTCTTCGATGCGTGAGGGATAAATGTTGAACCCGGCAACGATAAACATACGGTCCAGACGCTGATGGAAGGTGAGGTATCCCTCTTCGTCGATCGAGAACGCGTCGCCGGAGTGCAGCCAGAGAATGCCGTCGGCATGTTTCTGCAGCGTTTTGTCGGTGGCTTCTTCGTTCCGGTAGTATCCCTGCATCAGCGTGGGGCCTGCAATGCACAGCTCGCCCACGGTGCCGCAGGGCACTTCGTTCTGCGTGCCGGGCTCCACGATCTTGCAGAGCATATCGGGGTTCATGATGCCGGAGGTGCCCGGTTTTTTGAAGAAGAAGGGCTCGTAGCAGCAGCCTGCGGTGCATTCGGTCATGCCGTAGCCGTTTGTGATCGTACAGGGCGAGCCGCTCTTTTCAAGGAAGGTATCAATGCGTTTGCGCGTTTTGTCGGAAAGCACGTCGCCGCACGAGCCGATCACCCGCAGGAAGGAACCGTTGTACTTTTCAAACTCGGGGCACCTGAGAACGGCGTCGTAAAACGCGGGCACGCCGAACAGGAATTCGATCTTGTGCTTAAAGATCAGCTTCGAGCATTTTTCCGCGTTGAACTGCGGGATCAGGAAAACGCCGATGCCGTTGCAGAGCATGGAATGGATGCATATGCCGAGGCCCGTGCCGTGAAAGATCGGCAGAATATCGAGCACCTTCATGCCGGAAACGTCGTCGATGCCCATGGTGTCGTAAGACTGGATGGCCAGCGCGTTAAAGTTGCGGTTCGAGAGCATCACGCCCTTGGATTCGCCCGTGGTGCCGCCGCTGTACATGATGGCCGCGGTATCGTCCCCGACGCCGCCGTTATCCTGAAAAGCATATCCGTCTCCTTTTTTCAGAAAATCGTTCCAGCTGAGGCCCGAGGCGGTCTTTTTTTCTTTCAGCGTGCGGTACAGAAGGCTTTTTACCGTCGGAAGCGCGTCCGATACGTGCATGACCACCGGCAGTACCTCGAAGCCCTCCGGCCACGTGACCTGCGTGAGTTTTTCGGCAAACATATCCAGCACCACCACAACGCGGCTGTTCGTTTTCACCACGGCGCTTTTGATCTCTTCGGCGGAAAGCATCGGATGCAGCATATTGCCCACCGCGCCGAGGGCGTTCAGCGCGTAAAACGCGTACACCGCCTGCGGTATATTCGGCGAGATGATCGTAACGAAATCGCCCTTTTTCACGCCGACAGCCTGAAACGCCCGGTTGCAGCGTTCGATCTGCAGGAACATCTCGTTGTAGTTTACGGTTTTTCCTTCAAAATACAGCGCGCCGAGGCTGCCCCAACGGGCGGCGGTCTCTTTCAGCCACGCGTACATGGAGCACTCGGGGTATGTATCTCTCCACAGTTCTTTTTTCTGGTGCTCGGACCACACGGTTTTCGTTCTTTCCATTTTAATCTCTCCGTTGCCTTTCGTTATTTGACTTTTTATTTTCTCTTTGCTATAATAATATCTCACAGAAAATACTATAACACACGCAAAAGGTATTGTAAAGGGGAGGGAGAACAATTTATACGCCTACGTCAACACATATGCTGTTCCTGCGGGACCGGCAGACCGCGGACGATCCCGCGTGGAATCTCTCTTCCTACCTTCTCTTTCATACCGCCGTGCCGGATGATGTGCTTACGGCAGGGCTCAATGAGATCGTCCGCAAAAACGACGCGTTAAGGCTGCGCCCCGTGTTCCGGGACGGCGGCGTCTTTCTGGAAATTGACCCTTATGAACCCAGAACCTACCTTAAATTTACGTTCGATACGGAAGATGCCTTTCTGCAATGGGCTGAAGAAAAGATCAATACCTCCGTTTTCGATGAGCCCGGCATGTGGACGGCGTATATCATTGAGGTCTCCGGCAAAAGCGGGATCCTCAATATCGGCCACCACGCGATGAGCGACGGCCTGAACGTGGTGATCCTGTACCGGCAGCTGATACGTTACCTTTCGGGGGGAATGCTGGAAGAACGCTCTTTTATACCGCATCTCGAAGCCATGGAGGCTTACAGGCATTCAGACCGTATGGAGCGGGACGGCCGCTTCTGGCAGGATCTTCTCAAAACCGATTTTCAGCCGCGCCTGTTTTCTGCGGCTGCCGGGCCGTTTGAACCGTGCGTGAACGAGCCGTTTTCACTGGATACGGATACCGTATGCAGAATGGAAGCCTTCTGTGAAGAAAACGGCTTTTCGGAATCAACGCTGCTTTACGCCGCCGCGGCGGCCGCGGCATACAGCCTCAGCCGGGCGGAGCGCTTCAGCCTCGGGATCCCGGTGCTCGGGCGTTCCACCCAGAGTGAAATGCAGACGATGGGCCTGTTTATGCACATCGTCCCGATGATCGCGGATTTCCGCGGGCAGACGTTCGGGTCCTTTCTGCAGTACGTGCAGGAGCAGGTGTTCGATCTGTTCCGGCACCGGCGCTTCACCGCGTACGATATCATGTGCGGGAACGGTCTGCAGCCCTTCGGCGGGCCGCTGTACGATATCGCGGTGGATTATTCCGTTTACGAACCGCTTCCCGAATGCTCGTTCGGCGCGCTGTATAACGGCTATATCTCCGTTGCCATGGAGATCCATTTTCTGAAGCAGGCGGACCGCCGTATTCACTGCATGCTGCGCACGGCGCGTTCCGTATGCGGCGAGCCCCTTGCGGTGCGCTTCCGCACGTTCCTGACCGCGGCGATCGAAGCGATCCTCAGAACGCCGGACGCGGAGATCGCAGTCGCGCCCCTTCTGCAGGAACGGGAACGCGACGACGTTTTATACCGCTTCAACGATACTTTTACTCCATACCACAGCGACAAAAGCATATACGATCTGTTTTCGGCGCGGGTTTGCAAAGCCGGGCTTGCGGCTGAGATAAGAGAAGAAAATAAAACATATACCTTCGCGCAGCTGGACGCGGACGCTTCAAAGATCGACGCGTATATCCGCCGTACGGCAGGCGATAAAAAACAGGTGATCGGCGTGCTGTGCGACCGCTCCTACGCGGAACTTGCCGCGATCTTCGGTATCGTGCGAGGCGGCAACGCATATATGCCCATTTCACCCGATCACCCCGCCGCACGCACCCGGACCCTGCTGGTGGAGAGCGGCTGTACGCTGGTTCTGGCGCAAGCAAAATACGCGCATCTGATCGACGCGGCGAAAAGCGTGGAAGAGATCCTCTCCGCGCCCGCCCCGGCGGAGGTCCCCGCCCCGGCGGCAAAGCCGGAAGATACGCTTTACGTGATCTTTACCTCCGGTTCCACCGGCGTGCCCAAGGGCGCGATGGTATCGAACCGCTCCGCGGTGAACCGGATCGAATGGATGGCGGAGAAATACTTTAACGCTTCCACGGTGGTGATGCGCAAAACGCCGTATACCTTCGACGTATCGGTGTGGGAGATATTCGGCTTTGCCATCGCCGGTTTTTCACTGTATATCCTTCCGCCGGAGGAGCATTACCGGCAGGAGAGCGTGCTTTCGCATATCGAAAAGGGCGGCGTGACCGATCTTCATTTCGTGCCTACGGTGTTCGGGCAGTTCCTCACCGCGCTGAAAAACACGCCGGAGGCGAAACGCAAACTCGGTTCGCTGCGGCACGTGATATTATCGGGCGAGAGCCTTTCGGCAAAGGACGTAAACACGTTCCGGCAGTACCATAATGGGCACATCACTTTGCACAATCTGTACGGCCCGGCGGAATGCGCGGTGGACGTAACGTATTACGACTGCGCAGAAACCGAGACCGACCCGGTGCCGATCGGGAAGCCGATATCGAACACGCGGATCTATATACTGG
>JAEEGL011360557.1_pt1 | contig 15112 bp, 15 predicted proteins | sample 9134231 | NCBI WGS metagenome assembly JAEEGL01 (sample SAMN16246548, study PRJNA631951) | gut metagenome | biome: gut microbiome; feature: rumen; material: fiber-attached | host: Bos | place: Iran: Karaj | collected 2018-10 | reverse complement strand
TATAGTATATCATTTAATATATTTTTTAACAATAAAAAAGTAGTTATAAAACTACTTTTAAGGATTTAATCTATTAGGTCCTCTAAATATATATTGAGTTTCTTTTAAACTTGGTAAACCTAATAATAACATTGTCATTCTATCTAATCCAATTCCAAATCCACCATGTGGAGGACAACCATATTTAAAGAATTGTAAGTAGAATTCTACATCTTTACCTAAACCTTTTTCTTTAGCATTAGCAGCTAATTCTTCATATCTATGTTCTCTTTGTGCGCCTGAAGTGATTTCAGTTCCTCGCCAAATTAAATCATATCCTTGTAAAACCCCATCTTTTCTCATATGATAAAATGGTCTTTTAGTAGCTGCATAACCTGTTATAAACATAAATTCAGAATTAAATTTTTCCATGGCATATTTATATACTAATTTTTCTGTCTCTGCATTAGTATCACCAATATCATGATCTGGAATAGTATAGCCATATTCTTTATTTAATTCTTTATATAAATCTTCTAAATCCATTCTAGGGAATGGTTTAGTAGGAACTATAACATCAATGCCAAATACTTCTTTAATTTTATCACCATAGGCTTCTTTAACTTTAGATAAACCTGCGATTAATAAATCTTCTTCTAAAGACATTACATCTTCATAGGAATTGATATATGCGAATTCTAAATCGAAACCAGTAAATTCAGTTGCATGTCTATTAGTATTAGAATTTTCAGCTCTAAAAACTGGGCCAACTTCAAATACTCTATCAAGTCCTGAAGCTAATGCCATTTGTTTATAAAATTGAGGTGATTGCGCTAAATAGGCAGATCTATCAAAATACTTAACTTCAAATACATCAGAACCAGATTCAGATGCAGTACCTATTAATTTAGGTGAATGTATTTCTACAAATCCTTCTTTATATAGATATTCTCTCATACCTTGTTGCATCACTGATTCAACTAGTCTTACTAATGTGTTCTTTTCGTTTCTGATATCTAACCATCTATAATCCATTCTTGTATCAATATTAACACCATCTAAGTTATTATAATCAAATGGTAATTCTTCTGCTTTACTAGTTACTTCAATAGCTGATGGAATAAGTTCAATACCACCTAATTTAACTGCTTCATTAGCTACTACTTTAGCTTTAATACAAACTGTTGAATCTTTTGTAACATTAGCCATAATATCTAGTAATGTTTGATTAGATTCTTCACTCTTTTCAATTGTCATTTGTACTTTACCTGTATGATCTCTTAAGATTACAAACATAACCCATTTTTTATCTCTAATAGTATCTACAAAGGCTTGAAAAGTTATTTCTTTATCAACATAATTATTTAATTCATTAACAAATATTTTTTCCATTATATCCCTCTATTCATGACAATGACAATTACCACCACAGTGACAATCATCACCACATTCACATTCATCAATTTTACTATCCAAGAACTCAACTAAATCTTCTAATTCAACTTTATATTCATCTTTAGTCTTGTTATCTTTAATAGTTAATACATTAGTTTTTTCTTCTTCTTCACCAATAATAATTACATATTTAGCATTTAATCTTTCACTTTGTTTAAAGTTAGATTTTAAATTTCTAGACATATAATCCATATCAGCTTTAAATCCACTCATTCTAAGTGCATTACAAACACTTAAACTAAATGCTTTTTCATTATCACTCATAGGAATAATATAACAATCAGTACTATATTCATCTACTACACTAATATTTTCGAAATCTAACGCAGTAATTAATCTTTCCATACCTAAGGCAAAACCTACACCTGGAGTTTCAGGTCCACCTATCATACCAACTAATTTATTATATCTTCCACCACCACATAAGATATTTTGAGCTCCAAATCCTTCAACTGAAGCTTCTACTTCAAATACAGTATGAGTGTAATAATCTAATCCTCTAACGCATCCTGGATCAACAATATATTCAATTCCCATAGAAGTTAAATATTCACATACTTTATCAAAATGTTTCTTAGATTCTTCATTTAAATAATCTATAGTTTTAGGTACACTTTTCATAACATCTAAATCTTTATCTACTTTACAGTCTAATAATCTTAATGGATTTTTCTTAAATCTTTCTTTACAATCTTCGCATAATGAATCTAAATGTGGTTCAAAATGTGCTTTTAAAGCTTCTCTATAATTATTTCTAGATTCTTCATCACCTAGACTATTAATATGTACCTTAATTTGCTTTAATCCTAACATCTTATAGAAATTAACTGGTATAGATATTACTTCTGCATCAGTTAATGGGTCATTTGAACCAAATACTTCTACACCAAACTGATAGAATTCTCTAAATCTACCTGATTGTGGTCTTTCATATCTGTACATTGGTCCATAATACCAAATCTTACTAGGTACATTAGGATTACCATAATATTTATTTTCAATATAACTTCTTACTATGCCAGCTGTACCTTCTGGACGTAGAGTCATATCTCTATCACCACGATCTTTAAAATCGTATGTTTCTTTAGTAACGATATCTGTAGTATCACCTACACCTCTATGGAATAATTCTGTAGATTCAAATATTGGAGTTCTAAAATATTCATAATTATAAACTTGCATTAAGTCTTTTAAAATATTTTCTAATGCCAATACCTTTCTACCATATTCTCCATATACATCGTATGTTCCTTTTGCTTTTTGCATACTATTCCTCCTTATAGATAAAAAGATTCTATAAATTGTAAGGGCGTGTTACCGCGGTGCCACCTTACTTATAGAATCTCTTTTCGTTAACGCCTCAACTCGAATACTTTTATATTTTGTGTCTTCATTATATATTTTATAAATACTCGCACCAACCGTATTTTCTCTTGTATAAATATATATAAATACTCCTCAAAACAAATACTAAATATATTATAATTTTTTTGTTTATTTTAGTCAACTATACTTCTTGAATTACTAATAAAATCATTGGTTTACATTCTGTTTCGTTATATAAATAACTTCCTAATGCTTCTCTTAAGTCATTTCTAACTTTAGTATAATCTACATAATTAGGTGTTATATTATTTTCTAAAACAGTTTTAGCTATATTAGTAGCTTCATTCATAATATCAGTAGATTCTTTAACATAAATAAATCCTCTAGTTAATATTTCTGGTCCTGCTAATACATCCTTAGTTACCTTATCTAATGTAGCAGTAACTATAACAATACCATTTTCACTTAATAATTCTCTATCTTTTAATACTAATTCACCAATATCACCAACAGTTTTACCATCGATTTGAATATCTCCTACCGGTATTTTTTCATTAGTATCTTTTAATTCACCATTTTCTATAGTTATTATATTACCATTAGTAGTTAAGATAATATCCTCATCTTTCATACCTACCATTTTAGCTACATCTTTATTAGCTACTTGATGACGATACTCACCACATACTGGGAAGTAATATTTAGGTTTCATCAAGTCTATCATCATTAATAAATCTTCTCTTGATGCATGGAATGATTTATAATTTCTATTTGATATTACTTTTAAAGTACATCCTTTTTTAGATATATCATCAAATAAATGAGTAGCAGCCTTATCAAGTTCATCTGATATAGGAGTCGCGAATATAATAACATCATCACTAGTTAATGTTATAAATTTATCATAACCTTTAACAATACGATTTAAGTTACCAAATGGTTTTTCTCTTTCATCAGATACAATAACTACAACATTATGATTATTAACTTCTTTTAATGTTAAAATTCTTTCTTTATTGAATTTAATATAACCTTCATCTATTGCACTTAAGATTAATTTTTCTAAACCTCTACCCATGATTACTACATCACGATGCATAGAAGAAATTGCATTAAACAATTCTTGAATACGATATAATTGAGTTTTTAATACATTAAATAATACTCTTTTACCATCGTTTAATGAAAGTATTTCTTTAAGTGCTGGTTCAATTCTATGTGATGGACTAGTAAATCCAGGTCTATCTGCATAAATTGATTCGTTCATCAAACATAATACACCTTTTTTACCAACATAACCTAATGTACCAATATCAGTATGATAAGGTCCTAACATAGCTGAATCAAATACAAAGTTGCCTGTATATACAATAGCACCATCTACTGTATTTAATACATATCCAACAGCGTCAGGTACATCATGTGATAATGATATTGGGAATATACTATTTTCACCAAATGTAATATTATTAAATGGTTTTATTTCAACTAAGTTTTCAGTAGATATTTCATCTTCTACTAATTCTTGTTTAATAATTTCTAAAGTAAAATGTGTACCGTATACTTTTACATCTTTTAAATCTAATAAGATATCACATAAAGCACCCATTTGTTTTTCATGACCATGAGTTATAAATATACCTTTAATTCTTTTACTATTTTCTTTTAAGTAATCATAATTAGGAATAATATAATCTACACCTAGCATAGAATCATCAGCATATTTTAAACCAGCATCAAATACAAATATATCTTTATCAACTTCGATAACATACATATTTTTACCAAGTTCATTAAGTCCACCTAAGGCAAACATTTTAATCTTACTCATAATATCCTCCTTTCTTTTTTTAAATTTTAACTAATTATAAATTAGCAATTCTTTCTCTTACAACTTTACTAATACTAGATAAATCAGCTTTACCTTTTACTTTTGGAGTAATGTATCCCATTACTTTACCCATATCAGAAGATGTAGGATTTAGTGTAGCAAAAGCTTCATCTATAATTTTAGCTACTTCTTCTTCACTTAATTGTTCAGGCATATACTTATTTAATATTTCTATTTCAGCATTAGTCTTTTCGATTAAATCAGTTCTACCGCCCTTTTCAAATTCAACGATAGATTCTTTTCTTGTTTTAATCTCTTTTGCAATAACACCGATTACTTCATCATCTGTTAGAGGTGCATGTTTATCTAATTCTTGCATTTGCATAGCGCCTTTAACCATTCTAATAACTGATAGAGTTTCTTTATCTTGAGCTTTCATAGCTTCTTTTAAATCATTTAATATTCTTTCTCTCATAAATATCCTCCTTTAATTTAAAAAACCGTAGTTTTAGAAATTAGTTATAATTTCTTTCTCTACGGCGGCTATTTTTAATACCTTCTTTTTTAGCTAGTCTTCTTCTAACTCCAGGTTTTTGATACCCTTCTTGTCTTTCTCTTACAGCTTTTAGGAGGCCATCTCTTGCATTCTTTTGTTTCATAGTTCTTAATGCACCATCAACATTACCATTACGAACAACAATTTTTGTCATTAATATCCCTCCTTCCGTATAACTGTTAATAATTATAACACGAAATTATGCATTTTTCAACTTAATTAAACATTTTTCTTTATAAAATAAGAAAAAAAGACTATTTTAAACTAAAAAGAGGTTACCCTCTTTTATATACTATTTATTTTTTAAATGTTTTAATTTTAATACTTCTTCATTGATTATTGGTGAAGATACCATAAAATGTTCATCATGGTTAGCTCCATATGCGAAATAATAATATGCTTCAATAACGCATTGTTTTCTATCTTCTGGAGCATGAATATATAATTCCTCAACGTCGTGTCCAAGCGCGATTACTAATCTATAGTATTCTAACCAAAATTCATTATCATTTAATTTTTTACTAAGTAATTCATTCCATAATTTTTCTTTATGCATTGGACTTATATCAAACGGTTTTCTATTCTCTTCTTCACGTTTTTTAACTCTATTATATTCCCTACGTATCGCATCAGGTATATCAGTTAGTATTAAATATCTTTCTTCAACACGATCCATAGGATCCATATCGTTTAAATATGGTTCATAATTCATATCTTCTTTAATAGCCATTATAAATGGTAAATCTGCTGGTGTTATTTCAAACAAACTATATGATTCTTTCAACTCTTCAATCAAGAAATCTGATAGTTCACTATTGTAATCAGTTATATCTACCATTCTCTTTTCAGTTAGTTCTAATAAATACTTTCTTCCTTTATCATGCATTAATACAAATTCAAAAGTATCAGCATTCATATTAAAGAATCGTTTTAATTCTGCTTGATTTCTTCTAAAACCATTTATATCCCATACCAAATTGATATACTCTTCAACAATAGGATGTTTCTCAAGAAAGACATCATATCCATCTAATGAAGAACAGCAGCAGCCGCTTCTATATGCTTCTTTTCTAAAATTTTCATACTTATCAATCGCACGTGCATTAAAACCATCTTTTTTAATTTCAGCTATTTTTTTATTTGTTTCTTCTATCTTTTCTCCTAATATATTATATTTTTTATAAATTTCTCCAAAGCTATCAAAATTATTATTTAAATCATTAATATTAAGAAAACGTTCTTTATATTTTTCCATAAAAGCCTCCCTATGCCAATTATTATACTATATCGAGATATAAAAATCCATATTTTCTATAAAAAAAAGAGGTTACCCTCTTTTAAAAACCACAAGCATTGCCACTTACACCACGGCGTATTGCTGTGCCTATCGTTCTACCTAAATCTAAGACAAAGGTAAAACCACGTATAATTGCATTTAGGAATGTGGCGTTCGCACCACCAATATATTTAGTTAATTCTGAATCTCTTAGTTGCATTTCAAAGGCCTCAAATAACCATCAATAATTCCGGCTACAAACGTTATTATCATTCCTATTCCTGCAAGTATACCATATTTTATACCACCACCATTTATTTTGTTTAATTCAATTTCTTCTATAATCATAAGTACCTCCTATCCAATAATTAAACCAATAATAAATATAGCTGCTTTTAATATTTTTAAAAACATAAATTCACTCCTTCCTATAATCTTTTTTTACCATACCATTAGATATTTCTATTGCATGGTCAAATAAGTCTAAGTTATCTAGTCTATGACTAATAACAATAATTGTCTTATCTTTATAATAATTAAACATATTTTTCAAAATAATACGTTCACTATTAGTATCCAGTTCATTAAATCCTTCATCTATAATTAAAATATCAAAAGGTTTTAATAATGCTCGCGCTAATACGATTCTAGCTTTTTCTCCTCCACTTATATTAAAGCCATTTTCTTCTATAAACATATTAATATTTTGTTTAATAAGACATATATCTACTACTCTTTTTATTTTATTATCATCATCACAAAGTAAGTTATTTTTTATAGTATCTTCAAATAAATACTCATTTTGACTTATATAAGATATATTATCTAATTTATTTTTTACTTCATCTTTTCCTATATATACATTATTAGTCTTATAATATCCTTTAAGTATCTTCATTAAGCTTGATTTACCACTACCTGATTCACCTATTATAAATACTTTTTCACCTTTATAAATCTCAATACTAATATTTTTAAGTATATCAACAATTCCAGATTTATAATTAACATTTTTATATAAAATATTTCCACAACTAACTTTTTTGGAGGCGTGTGAATAGTCTAATTCCTGAATACGTCTTGATGCATTAGCTGCTTCTTTATATGATGAAAATAAACTCATAATGGATGATATAGGCTCACTTATAAAACTATATAATAAATAAAATGATATAACTGTACCTAATGTAAGTAAATTTTTACTATACAAAATAAACCCTAATACTATAATAAATACTTGTCCAATATTTAATACAATATCTAAACATATTTCTTTTATACTATATATATTTTCTGTGTTACAAAGTGTATCTTTATATATATTATTTTTATTATTTAATTTACTAATCATATATTTTTCAATATTAATTCCTTTTATTGTCTCAAAAGCACTTAATATTTCCACTAAAAATCCATTATAATTAGCTTCTTCATTTTTTAAAATAATGATATTTCTATTTAATATTTTTGATAGTAAATAACTAAGTATAATATAAATTAATAATACAATTAATATATAGATAAATAATATTTTAGATTCAATATACATAAATATAAGAAATAGAATTAAAATAGGAAATAAAGTTACTGATAATATAACATCATTTATGAAATTCATAATTGATCTTAAATCATTAAAACGAGTAACTACTTCACCTAATCTGTGATTCTTATAATAAACATATGGAAGTGAAATAATTTTTTCATGAACTCCATTAGATAAATATAAACTTATTTTTTTATTTAAATTAATATTAACTTTATTTTTAATATAAATAAGGATATATTTTAGTGTAAACAAGAATATAAATACTAATACTAAATCATTAAATATTGATATATTATCAATCATATATTTAATTAATATTGAGTATATAAGTGACGCGAAAGAACATAGAATAGATAGAATAATTAAATATAGGAAAATATATTTATAGTGAAGTATCGCGCCTTTAATATACGATATTAATGATTTAGGTTTATTATATGGTAACTTTCTAATTGGTTTTAATGTAATAATAACGTTATTCCATATATTATTAAATTCATCTTGGGTCATATATTTTACTTTAGATGCAGGATCTCCTATAAGTACTTTATCATCTACTTTATATATAACTACAAAATGATCATAAGTATTAGAAATAGTTACATGGGCAATACATGGATACTCTAGATTATCAAGATTGTCCACTTTAATTCCATAACTTTCAAAACCAATATGTCTGGCTGCTAAAGTTAGATTATAAGCTGATGTCCCATTTTTAGTTGTATGCATCAAGTCTTCTAAATATGATATTCCAACATAACCACCATAGTATTGTATTACCATAGCAAGACTACATGGGCCACAATCTTTTAAGCCATCTTGTTTGACTAATGGATATTTCAATTTATCACCTCCTATAAACTAAATATGCCAAAACTTTTTAATATCCTCTTTTTTTTAAAAAATTTTTCAAACTTCTTTGATTGTTTGACACAAAAAGGAATTTGTGGTATAGTTTAATGATAAATTTAACTAATTATTTATTGTTAATTTATCAGAAGTGAAAGGAGTTGTTATTCATGTTTAAAAAATTGAATATCTTAGACGAAAAAAGACCTGAACTAAGAAAAATAAGTACTCCAGTTGAAGGTCCTTTAACAAAAGAAGAAAAAGATTTAATTAATCAAATTATTACGGAATTAAGATATAGTCAAATTGAAAAATATGAAAAGAAATATAATTTAAGACCTGGTATGGGATTAGCTTTCCCACAATTAGGTATAAATAAAAGAATCATAGTTATCGTTCATGAATACGAAGAAGGAAAATTTAATAATTATGTATATGTAAATCCTGAAATCGTATCCGAATCTGAAGAAATGATAGCTGCTGATGTTGGTGAAGGATGTTTATCTGTTAATAGAGAAGTAGAAGGACACGTTCCAAGACATGCAAGAGTTACTGTTGAAGGATTAGATATAGATGGTAATCCTCAAAGAGTAAGAGCTAGAGAAGAACTTGCTATAGCATTCCAACACGAAATAGATCATTTAGATGGAATTTTATTCTATGATAGAATTGATCCAAACCATAAATTTTATACAGAACAAGAAATGAGACTTATTTAAAGTCTCATTTTTCTATGTAATAATGTTTTATTATATTTAAATTTTCATCTAATTCATAACAAATAGGCTTACCTGTAGGTATTTCTAATGATATAACTTCTTCATCTGTTAAATTATCCAAGTATTTAATTAATCCTCTTAAACTATTCCCATGTGCGACAATTAATACGTTTTTATTATCTTTCAAATCCTTTATAATATCTGATTCATAGTATTCCACTACTCTTTTAATTGTGTCATTTAAATTTTCAGTTAATGGTAAATTATCAATACCATTATATTTTGGATCATTACCTGGATATCTTGGATCATCCAAAGTTAAACTAGGTGGTCTTACATCCGCACTTCTTCTCCATAATCTAACTTGTTCTTCACCATATTTTTCTTTAGTTTCATCTTTATTAAGACCTTGTAATGCACCATAATGTCTTTCGTTTAATCTATAATCATACTTAATTGGGATATCTATATTCATTTCTTTTAATATTATATCTAATGTATGATTAGCGCGTTTTAAAACTGATGTATATGCAATATCAAAAGTATAACCTTTGCTTTTTAATAATAAACCTGCAGCACTAGCTTCTTTGATACCATTATCTGATAAATCTACATCAGTCCATCCAGTAAATCTATTTTCTTTATTCCAAACTGATTCACCATGTCTTACTAATACTAAATTCATATTAATCTCCTAATTCTTCTTCTATTCTAATTAATTCATTATATTTACAAATTCTATCTGTTCTAGACATAGATCCCGTCTTTATTTGTCCTAAATTAAGTCCTACTGATAAATCTGCTATAGTTACATCTTCAGTTTCACCACTTCTATGTGAAATAATTGTTTTGTATCCATTAGCTATAGCCAAATTAATTGTATCAATAGTTTCTGTATAAGTACCAATTTGATTTACTTTTAATAGAATAGCATTACCTGCATGTTTAGAAATACCAGTAGCTAAACATTCTTTATTTGTTACAAATAAATCATCACCTACTAACTGAACTTTATCACCTAATTCACTAGTTATTTTACTAAATCCATCCCAGTCATTTTCATCTACTGGATCTTCAATAGATATAATTGGATATTTACTTACTAAATCTTTATAGAAATTAATAAGTTCATCTGTAGTTAGTTTTTTTGAATCTACATTATAATATCCATCTTCATAGAATTCAGAAGCAGCTACATCTATTCCTATAAATACATCTTTACCAGGGACATAACCAGCGCTCTCTATAGCTTCAATAATTACTTTAAATCCTTCTTCATTAGAAGATAAGTTAGGAGCAAATCCACCTTCATCACCTACGTTAGTATTATAGCCTTTTTCTTTTAATACTTTTTTAAGTGTATGGAATACTTCAGCACCTACTCTAATTCTTTCTTTAATTGTATCCCTTTCAGGAATAATCATATATTCTTGAAAATCTAGATTATTATCAGCATGGGCTCCACCATTTAAAATATTCATCATAGGTCTTGGCATAGATACTACCCCTCTTGATACATATTTATAAAGTGGCACACCAGCATTATTAGCAGCTGCTTTTAGTGTAGCAATTGATACACCCAATATTGCATTCGCGCCTAATACACTTTTATTTTTAGTGCCATCTAAATTAATCATTGTCTCATCTATTAACTTCTGATTAGTTTCATCCATACCTATTAATTTAGGCCTAATTATATTATTAACATTAGATACTGCTTTAAGCACACCTTTACCCATAAAACGTGTATCACCATCACGAAGTTCTAATGCTTCACGTTCTCCTGTTGACGCACCTGAAGGTACTGCAAATCTACCCATTACGCCATTTTCTAATATAACATCTACTTCTACAGTAGGATTTCCTCTTGAATCTAATATTTCTCTTGCTTTAATATCTTTTATCATGTTTCTTATCTCCTTTTACTTTAATTCAAATAATATTTTTGCTTTGCCATTTTCTACTTCTATATCAGCAATAGCACCATTTATTATCGTTATATTTGGTCTTTTATGTGATATATCAGCATCATATATAATTGGTATATTTAAACTACTAATTACACTATCTTCTAGGCAACTTTTAACATCATACCCATAATATGTATTATTAACACCAAATCTACCAAATATAATTGCTTTTGCATATTTGAAATAATCCATTTCATTCATACGCCATAAAACTCTTATTGTCTCTTCCATTGATAATTCACAGTTATCAAAATACCATATAATACCATCATCTTTATACTTTTCATTAAAATCTTTTGTGCCATCATATTTTGTACCTAATAATTCAGATATTAGGTCAAAACATCCACCTATTATTCTTCCTTTTACATGAACATCCTTATTATCAAGTGTATGCCAATATACTTTATTAGTTAAATTATAACCTTCTAAACCTGTTATGTGTTCAACTGATTCTTCCTCATATAAATCAAAACTATGTTGAGGAATAATGTTTCCTTTTATTATTTCTAAAAAATTTGTTTCACTTTCATGGATTACATTAGTTCCTAAAGTAGAAAAATTAAGCCCATATATTGTCGCGATGTCATATTTCGTTGTAATAGGATATAGTATCCCTGTCGGATCTGAAAAGCCGGCTACAAACTTTGGATTTTTTTTGATTAACTCAAAATCAATATATGGTAATGATTCAACTAAAAAGTCCCCACCAGCAGCACATATAACAAAATCTATATCTTTGTTTTCTAACATATCATTAAATTCTTTAGCGCGTTCTTTAGCAGATGCACTTCTACCATTTTTGGAATTCATAATATTTTTTGAAATAGCTAGATTATAACTTAAATCTTGCATTTTCTTTTCTGCATATTTAAAACTATTTTGTCTTGTTTCATTATTCATACCATCAGAAGGCGCTGGTACACCTATAGTATTATTATGTTTTAAAAATTTTGGATATTTCATACTATCACCTAATATAATTTTACCATATTTTAAAGTGCATTTCTATATAAAAATAAAAGAGACCTAACAAAGGCCTCTTATCTATATCAAACGTCGATATGACGTCTAATATAGTATATGCATTTTTATATTTTTATTTCCTCAATACTTTATCATTCACTAATTTATCATATATATTTATTTTTATATCATCTTGAAATGTTAAACCAGTATTAATGTTTTTAGTCACTCTACCATTTCCATCAGTTGAAAACACAATTCCATGAAATTTATTGGATCTATAGTATATTTCATCAAGAGGTTTATAAGCGCGTATTTTAAATACATCATCTATAAATTTGATTTCCATATAACTTATACTTTTAACTTCAAATTCTATATCCGGATTACAGTATGCATCACTATACCAAACTAATTCATTATCTTTTTTATGATTATCAAATATGTCATTATAAAATGCATATTCATTGTTCATTATATTTATAAGCAATGGATATATTTTCATATCTGAAGTGATAGTATGTGTATCACTGTTTTCAAACCACCAAACAAGTTCATCTGCCATAGGTTCTATATACATAAAATTAGTATCTTCATCATAAAATGATACTCTATTACCTTCTACTATTTCTTTCATAAAAACCACCTGATTTTAAATTATATTCCTAATTCCTCTAACTTAGCTAATATTAAATTAGTACTTGTATTAATAAATGTTTCAATACTACTTACATCAAAGACATAATCTTTATGTACTTTCGTATTTTCTATAATAACTGATACTTTATCAACTATCATTTGTATTTTATCCATAGGTATCTCTTCAATTATATTTTCAAACTCTGGTAGTTCATTATAAAATATACTAAGATCCATATTATATATATCTAATAATTCAACATTTAAATTTGTATAATCATTATAAATATATACCAAATCCATTTTACCTCTACATTTTACTCTTGTGCCGTCTAATTTTGTAATGATAGCTTTATCCTCATCCCATATTTCTGGTATAAAGTATTTAGCCCACAAATAATCTGTATATAAATGTATAAAATAGCCTAATACAAAATCATCGTTTAACTTATTTTTATATTTATCTAGGAATCTATCTATTTCTGGTATATCTGTATCAGGATTAGGTAGGAAATGACTTCTAACTTTATTCTCACCTAAATGTTTAGATATATCTGGCGCAATACTACCTATTAATAATCTACCATTGTCTCTATTTATTTTTTTATTTACTTCACTAGCTACTGCCATATGTATTACTGACGATGCCATATTATCACCCTATATCAATTATACCACATTAATAAGTTATAAAACCGCTTAACTATAACTTTTCTTTTATATATTTAATTAATTCTTCTTCACTATATTTTTCATCATATTCAATTATGAATTCAATATTATATGCATTATCATAATCGTAGTTTGATCTAACTGATTTAACTTTTTTATTTTCAAATAAATCCATAACAAAACCTCTATAACAATATTCGCAGCACATATCTTCTACTATATATTTTAATGTTTTAAAATTACCTACTGTGCCTTTATCAAATTCATATAATATAGAGTATTTATTTTCTAAAAACAAATCAATAAATTGCATTATTATATATGGAGTTGTTTTTTCATTATGTTCAATATCTAACGTAATTAAATAATTCTTTTTATTAAATTCGACATTAGTTATACCTAATTGTGTTAATAAATATACTTTTAATTCTTCATTTACATCACTATCTAAAATAACTCTCATATATATCACCTAAATTTATTATAACATAAGCTTATAAAAAAGAATTCTAATAGTTCTTTAAAAAATTATCAAGTTTTCTATATGATTCATTATACTTCTTATTTTCTTTACATAAAATTTCATATTTATTGCCAATTACATCTAGACTATTTTTGTTAATACAGATATGTACTTTATTGTCATTTTCCGTAATATTAATTTCATTAACAAATATAGTTCCACCTAAATAATCAAACTCTACTTTAATAATACCATATACTTTAATAGTAATAACTACATCGTCAATATCATTAAAATAACTATCTAGTTGCATACCCTTACATGAAATATCAATTTGAAAATAATCGTCACACAATTTCAATCCTATAACATCTGAATCATGTAGTTTTAATTCTTTTAATAATTTCTCTATATATTCTTCATTGCTATGTAACATTAACATCAACTCCTATTAAAATTATATCATATAATTCCATATTTATGGTCATATCTACATGTGGTGACATACGTTTATGCATACGAGTTTAACAAAAAAAGAAACAATTTTATACAATTATTTCTTTTTTCTATATTAACTATGCCTATTAGAACTTTTTGTACTAAAAGTATTATTATAGCTATGAATTACGCCATAGATTTCTGAATAATTAATTTTTTTATAGAACATTACTTTTTTTGCAATCCCTAATGCCCCTGAAAATTCTGGCATATGTGAATAATATTTTTCATTAAATTCTTTTTCGGCTTGTTGAGATACTTGAAAATACATATTTGCCGCTTCTTCTCCTATAGTGTTTCTTAAGTATTCAATTTTTTGATTAAAACTATTTATAAAAGCTAATCTTATAATAGTTTCTTCACC
>JAEEGL010317149.1_pt1 | contig 15112 bp, 12 predicted proteins | sample 9134231 | NCBI WGS metagenome assembly JAEEGL01 (sample SAMN16246548, study PRJNA631951) | gut metagenome | biome: gut microbiome; feature: rumen; material: fiber-attached | host: Bos | place: Iran: Karaj | collected 2018-10 | reverse complement strand
TTGTTGATCAAAAGAAAATTCACGTAATGATTCAAATAACTTAGTTTCATTAGTTAAAATAGTCTTTTCAGCCTGAGCCATTATATTATTTACTCTAGCATCAATTATTTCATTAATATTTTTTATAACAGAAATATCATCATTTTCTCTATCAATAGATAAATTTTCATCCAATTCTACTTTATTACTTTCTTCTTTATCATTTTCTTTTTCTTGTTCTTCTATTTTCGTAACATTAGGTTCTATATTTTCTTCTTTAACTTCTAATATATGATCATTATCTTTTTCCACAACACTATTTTCTAAAAATAAATCTTTTTTATTATCTTTTATAAACTTTAATAATAATATTTCAACATAAACTCTAGAATTATCTGATATTTTAATATCATTCATTTTAGAATTTAATAAATTAACAAAATTTAATACTAAATCAATATCATATGAACACTTATCTTTTTTTGTATAATAATTAACTAAAACATCTCTTAAATAAAATAATAACTGATTTAAGATTTGTATTATATTTTTACCATCAGAATCATATTTATTTAATAATTCAATTACTTTTTCCACATTAAAAGTGAATAAATTATCAGAAAATTCTTTTAATTCAGAATCTATAAGAGAACCATTTAATTCTGCAAAATCATCTAAAGAAATTTTTTTATCACTATAAGAACTTAGTTTATCAAGCAATCCAAGTGCATCACGCATTCCACCATCTGTCGCAATTGCTATTTGATTTAATACTTCATCATCTATTTTTATTTTTTCTTTATCCACAACATATTTTAATCTATCAAAAATATTGTCAATTGACATTTTTTTGAACGAAAAACATTGACATCTAGATATTATAGTATCAGGAACCTTTTGAGGATCTGTTGTTGCAAGAATAAAAATTGCATGTTCTGGTGGTTCCTCTAGCGTCTTTAATAAAGCATTAAAAGCACCCATAGATAACATATGAACTTCATCAACAATATATACTTTATATTTTAGTTCAGCAGGTACCAATGCAATTTTAGATTTCAATTCCCTTATTTCATCTACACCATTATTAGATGCAGCATCTATTTCAATAATATCTACACATTCTTTTTCAGAAGATATTTTACAATTATCACACTTTCCACAAGCTAGTCCATCCTTAGAATCCAAACAATTAACGTTTCTAGCAAAGATTTTTGATACAGTAGTCTTACCAGTTCCTCTTGGACCAAAAAACATATAAGCATGACTAAATGTTTTATTTTTAATAGAATTTTTTAATGTCTTAACAATACCATTTTGACCAATAACTGAATTGAAATCTAATGGTCTGTATTTTCTATATAAAGCTTGATACATAAACAAACCTCCTAAATTTATTATAACATAATAAAAGCAAAGAATTTTATTTATTTCTTTGCTTTTCAAAAAAATTCTTAAGTATCAATTTAGATTTATCCACAGCTAAATTTGAATAAAAATTAATGGAATTATTATTTTTATCAGCCATAAATATTTTTTCAATAATTTCTAAATTATTTTCATCCATATTTTCTAAAGCAGAATATATATTTCTTACTCTAGTTTGTTTTAAAGCACTTGCGCACATTGGACATGGATCTAAAGTAACATAAACATCACAATCAATTAATCTCCAATTATTTAAATTAGATGAGGCCTCCGTTATACTTTTTATTTCTGCATGAGATAAAACATTATTATCAGATTCTTTAGTGTTAAAACCAGAAGCAATCACTTTATTATCTTTAACAATAACACAACCAATAGGAACTTCATTATTTTCAAAAGCCTTGTTTGCTTCAACAAATGCCAATTCCATAAAATCTTCATTATAATGATTCATGATATCACCTCAAATAAAAAGTGCACATGAAAGGAGGCTCTTAAGGCTGCTATCTTCCAATCCTGACCTGGTTCAAGCACTTTCATTGCACGTAATTATTTTATTATAATTAAACGAAAAAGTAAACCTAATAATTAATGTTCCACGTGAAACATACTATATTTTTCTATTCAATGTTCCACGTGAAACATATTTTTATCTCATCATCCAATGTTCCACGTGAAACATATTTATATCTCATCATCCAATGTTCCACGTGAAACATATCTCTTATTACTAATTATTACCCAAAAAATAACACTTTTTATTACCCAAAATATTTCCCGGGAAATATTTTTACCCATTCTATCAATTATTTCCCAGGAAATAATTATATATAAGATCAATAATTATATTAATTCAATGTTCCACGTAAAACATTCCCAAAAAACTATACTCCAATGTTTCACGTGAAACATATAAAAAAAGAAGAATTAATTTTCTTCTTCTTCAATACTATTATCAGAATTGTTTTCTGTTTCAGACATTTCTTCTTCATCTTCTTTATCCACAATAGTAACAGTAGATACAGATTGATCATCTTTTAAATTAATTAACCTAACACCTTGTGTAGCTCTCTTAAGTGTAGAAACTTGATCCATAGGCAGTTTTATAATAACTCCACTATCAGTAACAATAATCAATTCTAATTCTTTACCTTCATCAACACGTTTTAATGAAGCCATAGAACCATTCTTTTCAGTTACATTTAAAGCTTTTACACCTTTAGATCCACGATGCGTTAATCTATATTCATCAATTACGGTTTTCTTACCATATCCCTTTTCAGTAACAATAAGTATTTGCTCACCAGAATTAATCATTTCAGCACCAACTATATGAGCGCCATCTAATTCCATTCCTTTAACTCCAGAACTACTTCTACCCATTGATCTTACTTCAGATTCCACAAATCTAACCATACGACCATTGCTTGCACCTAAAACAATTTCACTTTCTCCATTTGTTTTACGAACAGATATTAATTCATCATCTTCTTTAAGAACTATAGCTATTTTTCCACCTTTTCTAATACTATCAAATTCCTCAATAGCTGTTCTCTTAACAATTCCATTCTTAGTAGCAAACATTAAATATTTCAATTGATCATCACTTGGATCAATTTCCACAATCGAACGTATGTTTTCTTCTTTATCTAATTGTAATAGATTTATTATAGGTAAACCTTTAGATTGTCTTGAATATTCAGGTATTTCATAACCTTTAATACGATATACTCTACCAAAATTAGTAAAGAATAATATATAGTTATGAGTTTTAGTAGCAATAATATGACTAACAAAATCTTCTTCGTTAGTAGACATACCTTTTATACCTACTCCACCTCTATTTTGTGTACGATAAGTATCAGTTCTTAATCTCTTAATATAACCATTATTAGTAAGAGTAACAATAATATCTTCTTCTGGTATTAAAGACTCATCTTCAATATATTCAATAGCTGTCATATCAATATTAGTACGTCTCTCATCACCATATTTTTGCTTAATTTCTAATAATTCATTTTTAATAACTTCTAATATCTTCTCATCACTAGCTAAAATAGCTTTTAACTCAGATATTAATTTTAATAAGTCATTTAATTCATTTTCTATCTTTTCACGCTCTAATCCAGTTAAACGACGTAATCTCATTTCAAGAATAGCATTAGCTTGAATTTCAGAAAGACTAAAGTTTTTCATTAATCCATCACGAGCTTCCTCATCAGAATTAGAACCACGAATTAATTTAATTACTTCATCAATATTATCTAAAGCTATTTTTAAACCTTCTAAAATATGAACTCTCTTTTCAGCAACATCTAAATCAAATTTAGTTCTTCTAATAATAACTTCTTTTTGATATTCAATATATTTAGAAATAATATCTTTTAATCCAAGAGTCTTAGGAACTCCTTGATCAAGCATTAAGAATATTATTCCATATGATGTTTGAAATTGAGTATGTTTATATAACTTATTTAATACCACTTGAGCATTAGCATCTCTTTTTAAAGTAATTGTAATTTTAATACCATCTTTTAAATCAGAATGATAATCACTAATTCCTTCAATTACTTTATTATGAACAAGTTCAGCAACTTTATTCTTTAAATCTAAAGTATTAACTCCATATGGCACCTCATCAATAATTATATATTGATGACCACCTTTTTCCTCAATTCTAGCTTTACTTCTAACAGTAATAGTTCCTCTACCAGTTTCATATGCTTTTCTAATACCACTATTACCTAAAATAGAAGCTCCTGTTGGAAAATCTGGTCCTTTAATATATTGCATTAAACCATCTAAATCAATATCAGGATTATCAATATATGCAACACAACCATCAATTACCTCACTTAAATTATGAGGAGGAATATTAGTAGCCATACCAACTGCAATACCAGTTGTACCATTAACTAATATATTAGGAAAACGAGAAGGTAAAATTTCAGGTTCCCTTTCACTTTCATCAAAGTTAGGAGTAAAATTAACAGTATTTTTATTAATATCACGCAATAATTGTAATGATATCTTTGATAAACGAGATTCAGTATAACGCATTGCTGCTGCACCATAACCCTCAATATTACCAAAATTACCATGACCATCAACTAACATATAACGATATGAAAAGTCTTGAGCCATTCTAACCATTGCTTCATATATAGAAGAATCACCATGTGGGTGATATTTACCCATAACATCTCCAACGATTCTTGCACTCTTTTTATGAGGCTTATCTGGAGTATAACCAGATTCATACATTGAATATAAAATACGTCTATGAACAGGTTTTAATCCATCTCTTAAATCAGGAAGTGCACGAGCAACAATAACACTCATTGAATATTCCAAAAATGAATCTTGTACTTCTTTTACAATATTATTTTGTTCTAATCTATCCATTTTCCACACCCCCTAAACATCCAAATTCTCAACATATGTTGCATTTTGCTCAATAAACTCACGTCTTGGTTCAACTTCTTCACCCATAAGTTTAGCAAACACATCATCTGCAGCCATAGTATCTTCTACTGTTATTTGTCTTAAAATACGTTTATGAATATCCATAGTTGTTTCATTTAACTCTTCAGCATCCATTTCTCCTAAACCTTTCATACGAGCAATATCATATTTAGTATTAGGAGATAAAGTAGCTAAATAAGCATCTCTTTCTTCTTCATTTAAGACATATTTTATTGTTTTACCATGTTTTATACAGAAAAGTGGTGGTTGAGCAGCATAAACATGTCCTGCTTCAACTATAGGTCTAAAGAATCTATAGAATAAAGTTAATAATAACACACGAATATGACTACCATCAACATCAGCATCTGTCATTATTATTATTTTATGATATCTAAGTTTAGATAAATCAAACTCATCACCTATTCCAGTACCAAAAGCTGTAATAATAGTTCTAATTTCATCATTTGATAAAGCTCTATCAAGTCTAGCTTTTTCAACATTCAATATTTTTCCACGTAAAGGTAAAATTGCTTGAGTCATAGAATCTCTACCTTTTATAGCAGATCCACCAGCAGAATCACCCTCAACTAAGAATATTTCAGATTCAGTAGCATCTTTACTCTTACAATCAGATAACTTACCAAAGAAATTAGTAACATCCAAATCACCTTTTCTACGAGTAAGTTCTCTAGCCTTTTTAGCAGCTACTCTTGCCCTACTTGCAGTCATTGATTTATCAACAATAACACGTGCTTGATCAGGATTCTCCATTAAAAATCTTTCTAAAGATTCAGAAAAAATCTTATCAGCAATTGCTCTAACTTCACTATTTCCTAGTTTTGTTTTAGTTTGACCTTCAAATTGAGGATTAGGATGTTTAACAGATATAATCATAGTTAAACCTTCAGTAACATCCTCACCTTTTAAAGATTCATCTTTATCTTTTAAAAGATTTGCTTGTTGAGCATATTTATTAATAACTCTTGTTAAAGCTCTCTTTACTCCATCTTCATGAGTACCACCTTCTGGAGTAATAATATTATTAACAAAAGAATAAATACTAGCATTATAACTTTCATTATATTGAAGAGCTACTTCAACAGTAATATCTTTTTCTTTTCCAGCTATATCAACAATAGTTTCATGTATTGGATTCTTATTTTTATTAAGCATTTCAACATATTCTACTAATCCACCTTCATAACAAAAACTATCTTTTTTATCTGCTTCCCTATCATCATATAATGATATTCTTAATCCTTTATTTAAGAATGCTAACTCTTTTAAACGAGTTTTTAAAATATCATAATCATATACTCTAGTTTCAGTAAATATTTGATCATCTGGTAAAAATTGTACTGTAGTACCAGTTCTATCTTTATCACATTTATCAATTATTTTTAACTCATCCTCAGGTTTTCCACCTTTACTATATCGTTGATAATAAACATTTCCATCTTTATATACTCTTACTTCAAGCCAATCACTTAAAGCATTAACAACAGAAGCACCAACTCCGTGAAGACCACCAGATACTTTGTATCCTCCTCCGCCAAATTTTCCTCCTGCATGTAAAACAGTATAAACAGTTTCCACAGTACTTTTTCCAGTCTTAGGATGAATATCAGTAGGTATTCCACGACCATTATCTTTAACAGTAATACTATTATCTTTATTAATAATTACTTCTATATGAGTACAATATCCTGCTAAAGCTTCATCAATAGCATTATCAACAATTTCCCATACTAAATGGTGTAATCCACGTGAACTAGTAGTACCAATATACATACCAGGACGTTTACGTACAGCTTCTAGTCCTTCCAATACTTGAATAGATGAAGAATCATATTTTGTTTTTACTTTTTCTTCATTCATGTATCATTACTTCCTTTCTATTTGTCCATTTATAACTTCAAAAATATAAGCATCATTTAAATATCTTTTATTAATATTTTTTAAATCAGTAGTTGTAATTATACTTTGTAAATCATCTTTATTAATAAACTTTAATAATTTATTTCTCTTTTTTATATCTAATTCACTAAATATATCATCAAGTAATAAAACTGGATTAGTACCACAATAATTATTAAATATATTAATTTCTGATAATTTAAATGCTAAAATTGCTAATTTTTGTTGTCCTTGTGATCCATAATACTTTAAATCATTATTATCTAGCTCAAATATTATGTCATCTCTATGAGGTCCATATAAAGTCATACCATAATTTAATTCTTTCATATAATTCTTATAAAAATTATGTTTTAAACTCTTTCTAATACTTTCCTCATCATATTCATTTATTACTATATTTGGTGTATATATAACTTTAATACCAGACATACCAGATATTTCAGAATAATAATTATCTATATTAATATTTATAAAATCAATATATTCCTTACGCATTTTGTATATTAAAATAGCTTTATCCACAAGCTTATCAGTAATAATATCTAGATAATCTTTATCAGCAATATTATTATTAAATAATACTTTTAAATACTCGTTTCTAGTTTTTAATAATTTATTATATTGATTATAAGTATTAAGATAATCTTTACTTAATTGTGATAATTGAATATTAAGCAAATTTCTACGTATATTAGGTGATCCTTTAATTATATCTAAATCATCAGGAGAAAATACTATTACATTTAAATTTGAAATATAATCTGCTACTTTCTTTATATTAGTATTATTAATAATCAATTTCTTCTGATCATCAATTATATCTACTTCTAATTTAGTTATAATCTGATTCTTCTTAATTACTCCTTTTATAGAACATTTCTTTTTATTAAATTGTACGAGATTAGGATTATTCCCAACTCTATGCGACTTTGTTAATGCCAAAATAGTAATAGCCTCAAGAATATTTGTCTTTCCTTGAGCATTATTTCCGACAAAAACATTCATCTTTTCTCCTAATTTTATATTTTCATTTGAATAATTCCTGAAGTTAAGGAGATTAATTTTAGATAATTTCATTTAAAACCGTTAAAAAAGCTCATATAATCACCTATCCCCTATTCCAGTATTCCTATACATACGTATTTATTATACCACATATGCCCTTAAAAAGCACTAAAAAAATAGTTATTACTAACTATTTTTCTTATTTTTTAAATATTTCTTCTTTTACGAAGTATTAAATCTAATCTTGATGCTCTAGATACTTGATTTTCAATAGTTCTATATGAACAAGGAACAATAATTTCTATATTATTATCAAATATTATCTTAGTATTATAAGTATCTATCTTTAAAAACTTTTTAATCATATTTAAAGATATCCACATACATTCTTCACTATAAGGACTAGTAGTAGGAAAAACTATTAAATTATTAGTATCCTCTATTATTATAGGTACTTTGTATTCAGCACCCAATATTTCTTTTGCCCCCTCTTTTCTTCCTTGATAAGTACTTCCAAAGTACTTACAAGATGCCTCCATTATTTCATATGGAGTCTCTTCAACTAAAAATTTGTCCTCATCTTCATATACTAAGCTATCAGATTGATTATTAGGAACAATTGCTAAAGTTCCCTTACTTACTTCATATTTCGTAAATACTCCCCCTCTAAAACACAATATCTGTGTTTCAAGACCAATATAACACTAAAAATTGCCGAAAATTCTCGAATTCTCTCGAAATTTTCAAAAAAAATATAAAAAAAGAGTATTATCTACTCTTTTAATATGTTCTGATAGGTAAAACTAATTGTGTTAATGTTTCATCTTCATTAGATTTGATCAATATTGGTTTTATTTCTCCTACAAAATGAATATCCACATTTTCTGTTGAAAAACTCTTCAAAGCTTCCATCATATATTTAGCACTAAATGATATCTTTATATCTTCTTTATTATTTTTAGCAATAACCATTTTCTCTTCTACCCTACCTATTTCAGCAGAACTACTCTTTAATATTAATGTATCTCCTTGAGTTTCTAAAGTAACAATATTCTTTTCTTTATCACTAGTTAAAATACTAACACGATCAATAACATCATAGAAATCATTCAATTTAGTACTAATAATTAAGAAAGAATCATCTGGTAATAAATTAGATGTATTAGGATATGTTCCATTAATCAATCTAGATTCAAATTTTAAATTATTTACTTTAAATAATACTTTATTATTAAATATATGTATTTCTACATTATCAGTATCATCACCAAGTATTCTACTAAATTCAACTATATTTCTACTTGGTATAACTATATTATAATTCTCTTCACTTTCTTTACTTAATTTAATTACTTTTCTAGCTAATCTATAAGAATCAGTAGAATTACATTCTAGTATATCACCTACTATATTAAAATTAATACCAGTAAGTACCGGTTTACTCTCTTCATTTGAAGAAGCAAAAGCTGTTTGATTAACAATACTCTTAAATAATCCAGCACTAATATCAATCTTCTTCTTACTTTCTTCTAATCCAATATTAGGATATTCACTTTCACTTATACCATTTAAATTAAATTCACTATTTTCTGTGGAAATTAATATTTTTAAATCTTCTATTACTTCTATATTAATAAATTCAGCTGGTAATTTTCTTACTATATCTAATATATATTTACCTTGAATAATAATACTACCCTCTGATTCAATAACAAAATCTTCTTCTTTAACAACATCTATAGTTGTTTGAATAGTAATATCATTATCAGTAGCAGTTAATACTAACTTCTTTTTCTTTAATTCAAATTTAATACCTGCTAAAACTGGAATTAAATTTTTAGTAGATATAGCCTTACTAACTTTATTTAAAGCATCAAGTAATAATTCTTTTTTTATTTTAAATTTCATATATATTCCTTCTTTCTTAATATTAATACTATTATTAGTGTGGAAAAAGTTAAAAACCACTTTTTCTCTTATTATATAAAGATTTAACTATAATTGTATATTGTGGATTATTTTTTCAAAACAAATATTTTTACACAACACCTATATCATTCTTTAATTTTTCTATAATTTTAGCTAAATCTCTATTATTTTTTATTTCTGATTCTATTTTATCTACTGAATGCATTACTGTAGAATGATCTTTACCACCAAATTCAATTCCTATCTTAGGAAAAGATTCATCAGTCATATTTCTACATAAATACATAGCAATCTGTCTTGGAAATGCAATATTAGAATTTCTCTTTTTACCTCTTATATCATCAACAGATATTTGAAAGTATTCAGCAACAATTCTTTGTATTCTATGAATATCATTATTCTCCCCCATTCCCTTAGATACAAAATCTTTTAAAGCATCTATTGCTAAATCTAAAGTAATTGGAAGTCCTCCCATTATTGCTGAATAAGCCCCTAACCTATTAACAGCTCCTTCTAATTGTCTACAATTACTACCAATATTAGAAGCCATATATTGTATTACTTCATCAGATATTTCATTAGGAAAATCAGCACCTTTAATTTTTTTCTTAATTATTTCTTTTCTAAGTTCAAAATCAGGTGGAAAAATATTAACTTGTAATCCCCAACAAAATCTAGTTCTTAATCTATCAGCAAGTTTTTGTAAATCATTTGGTGATCTATCAGATGAAATAATTATTTGTTTATTATCCTTAAATAGATTATTAAATGTATTAAAGAATTCATCCTGAGTTTTATTAGATCCAGCCAAGAACTGTATATCATCTATTATTAATACATCTATATTAGAATATTTATTTCTAAAAAATTCCATATAATTGAAATTAGTACCATCATCATCTTTCTTCATCATACTAAGATAATCTTGTTTAAACTTATCACATTCAACATATAAAACTCTTTTATTTGAATTTTCCACAATATAATTACCTATTGCTTGCATCAAATGAGTCTTACCTAAACCAGAATTACCATATATAAAGAAAGGATTATACATTTGACCTGGATTTTCCGCAACACTTAATGCTGCTGCATGAGCAAACTTATTACTATTCCCTACTACAAAGTTTTCAAAACTAAGTTTTCTTTGTAAATTAGTTGATTCATAACCGCCTTTTTCTTCAATTATCTCTTCCCTTTTTTTCTCCTCTTTTATCTGCTCTACTTCTTCTTCTAATAAGAATTCTAATTCATAAGAAGTACCAGATATTTCTAATAGTTTATTTTTTATTATTGTTTCGTAATTATCAATTAAATGTTTTTTATGAATTGGCATTGGTACAATTATATATGCCTTTCCATCTTCTAATTTATAAAGTTTTGTTTCTTCAAACCACGTTTTAAAAGAAAGAGATGTTAGTTCGTCTTTAATTTGATCTAAAAATTTAGACCATAAAAGTTCTTCATTCATTCTACCATCTCCCCGCTATCAACCTCTAAAAATAGTGTACATTAAAATGTTTAAAAAATAAACAGTATTTGCGTAAAAAAAGTTTTCCACTACTTTTCCACAATTTTATCCACATTTAATAACAATATAGAATATAGTATAAAACAACTTGTCCACATTTTCCACAATTTTTATTACACAAGGCATTTAAAAGTTTTCAACATATATGTGGAAACTGTGAAAATAAATTATTTAATTAAATATATTTGACAAAAAGCCATTATTCCTATTATAATAATGGAGATTTATGTCTGGAGGTGGAACAAATGAAAAGAACATATCAACCAAACAATCGTAAAAAAGCAAAGAAATTAGGTTTTTTTGCACGTAAAAAAACAAATATTTTAAATCGTCGTCGTCGTAAAGGTCGTAAGAGTCTTTGCGCATAATATACCGCTGTATATACAGTGGTTTTTTACTCTTATAGAATAAAAAAGAATGGGGTAATATTATGAGAAAACTATATATAGTTAAAGAATCTAAAGATTTTAAAAAAATATTAGATAATAATAAATATAAAGCATCCAATTACTTTAAAATATTCTATTTAAATAATGAATATAAATATTCAAGATTTGGTATTTCAGTAAGTAAAAAATTAGGAAATGCTGTATTTAGAAATAAATATAAAAGAAAAATAAGAGCAATTATTGATAATTCAAAAAAACTCTATATTAATAATAAAGATTATATTATAATATTAAGGAAAGGGGCCATATCTAAATCTTTTAAAGAATTAGAAATAGACTACCAATCATTAATAAATAGTATTGGAAAGGAAAATAGTAATGAAAAAAAAGAACAATAAGATAAAAATACTCATTATTTTACTATTACTATTAGTAACAACAGGATGTACACAAACATTAATGGATAAAGATAATAAGGCAGTAAAAAATGAAATAACAGGTCAAACATTAACTAAAAATATAATATGCCAACCTACAAATAAGACAACAATAGATTTATATAAAAAGAATAATGTAAAAATCGAAAAATTACCTAAATGTAAAGAGTTTAAAGTAACAAGTGGTAAATATGAAGGACTTTGGACAAGTGTATTTGTTAAAAGTATTGCTTGGTTCTTAATAAAAGTAGGTTATTTAATAGGAAATTTTGCAATTTCAGTAATAATTGCAAGTTTAATTATCAGATTAATAGCATTTCCAGTAACAAAAAAGACTGCTATGCAATCTGAATTAATGAAAAAAGCTCAACCAGAACTTGAAAAGATTCAAAAGAAATATAAAGGAAAAGACGACCAAGAATCAATGATGAAACAAAATCAAGAAATGATGCAAGTTTATCAAAAATATAAAATTAATCCAATAGGTGGCTGTCTATTTGCTTTATTACAATTACCTTTATTTATCGCATTCTTTGAAGCAATCCAAAGAACACCAGTTATTTTTGAAGGTAAATTTTTAGGATTACAATTAGGAACAACACCTATGGTTGGAATAACATCTGTAACATTCTATTCATATTTAATATTAATGATTATTATAGCAGCAACAACATTCTATTCATTCAAGATGACTTCAGCTGGAAATATGAGTAATGATCCAACAATGAAAATGATGCCAATAATGATGTCTGTAATGATTGTAATAACAGCAGTATTTATGCCAGCAGGTTTAGGTATCTACTGGGTAACTTCAAATGTCTTTACAATTGTTCAAAATATATTAGTGAAAAGGAGTAAAGAAGCCAATGGAAAAGCGTAGATATACTGGAAAAACAAAAGAAGAAGCAATCCAAGCAGCAAAGATAGACATAGAAGAAACAGAAGAAAATTTAATTATAAAAGAAGTTTCTGAAACAAAAGGTGGATTATTTAAGAGTAAAAAGGTAGAAATAGAAGTAATTGAAAGAAGAGAAGTAGTTAAATATATTAAAGATTATTTACAAAAATTACTTAAAAGTCTAGGTTTTGAAGCAAATATTGAAATAAAGAATAAAGAAGAAGTACCAACATATACAATTTATTCTGATAATGATGCTTTATTAATTGGAAAAAATGGTAAAAATCTAAAAGCCTTATCAATAGTAACAAGTCAACACTTAAATACAGAATTAGGTAAGACATTTAAATTTATTATTGATATTAATTCTTATAAAGAAAAACATGATAAACAATTAGAAGCATTAGGAAGAAGAGTAGCTAGAGAAGTAGCTAAAACTGGAATTGAAGTAAAATTAGATTCCATGAATTCATATGAAAGAAGAGTTATTCATAATGCTTTAACAAATAACAAAAAGGTTTATACAGAAAGTGAAGGAGAAGAACCTAATAGATATATAGTAATTAAACCTAAAAAAGAAGAAGAATAGAAGTCTTCTTTTTTTATTTAAAAATAATAATTTATATGCTATAATACGAAAAGGAAAAAGGAGGAATACTATGAATGATACTATTTGTGCAATCTCAACAGCCCAAGGAGTAGGGGCCATCGCAATCGTAAGAGTAAGTGGATCTGAAGCAATAGATATAGTAAATAAGATATTTAAAGGAAAAGATTTATCAAAAGTAGATTCACATACTATTAATTATGGAAAAATAGTAGATAAAAGAGGAAATATGATTGATGAAGTATTAGTATCAGTCATGAAAGCACCAAGAACTTTTACAGTAGAAGATGTCGTTGAAATAAATACTCATGGTGGTATTGCTCCAACTAATAAAGTATTAGAAGAGTTATTAATAAATGGTTGTAGATTAGCAGAACCTGGTGAGTTTACTAAAAGAGCTTTCTTAAATGGAAGAATAGACTTAATAGAAGCAGAATCAATAATGGATATGATTAATGCTAAAACTCACACTCAAAGAGAAATGGCTGCTAATGGAATAAATGGTAAAGTATCTAATCTTATTAATAAATTAAGAGATGATATGATCCAAATAATATCAAATATAAATGTAAATATAGATTATCCAGAATATGATGATGTTGATATCATCACAAATGAAGTAATGATACCAAAAATAGTAAATTTAAAAGAACAAATAAAGAAAATACTAAATGAAAGTAAAAATGGCTTAATTATAAAAGAAGGAATAAAAACATCTATTATAGGAAGACCAAACGTAGGAAAAAGTTCTCTATTAAACTCTTTACTACAAGAAGATAAAGCAATAGTAACAGATATAGCTGGTACTACAAGAGATATTGTAGAAGGACAAATATCAATAAATGGAATAATTCTAAATATGATTGATACAGCTGGAATAAGAGAAACAGAAGATAAAATAGAGGCAATAGGAGTAGAAAAAAGCTTAAAAACTATGGAAGAATCAGATTTAGTACTATTTGTTCTAAATAATAATGAAGAATTAACAAAAGATGTTGAAGAACTATTAAATAAAATAGAAGATAAGAATTACATAATAATAGTAAATAAAATAGATTTAGAGAACAAACTAGATTTATCTAAAGTAAAAATAAATAAAGAAAATATTATTAATATGAGTATTGTTAATAATCAAGGAATAGAAGAATTAAAAGAAAAGATAATTGATATGTTTAACTTATCGCAAATAGAAACAAAAGACCCAACATATTTAAGTAATACTAGAAGTATAGGTATATTACAAAAATGTCTAGATTCTATCGAAGAAGTAGAAAAAGGAATAAATAATAATATGCCAATAGATATGATTGAATTAGATATTAGAAATATTTGGGAACAATTAGGAGAAATAAACGGTTCTACATATGAAGAAGAATTATTAGATGAAATGTTTTCAAGATTCTGTTTAGGAAAATAAAAAAAGAAAAAGGTGATACCATGTATGACATAATAGTAGTAGGTGGAGGACATGCTGGATGTGAAGCATCTTATGCAAGTGCTAAAAAAGGACATAAAACCCTATTA
>JAEEGL015557869.1_pt1 | contig 15113 bp, 13 predicted proteins | sample 9134231 | NCBI WGS metagenome assembly JAEEGL01 (sample SAMN16246548, study PRJNA631951) | gut metagenome | biome: gut microbiome; feature: rumen; material: fiber-attached | host: Bos | place: Iran: Karaj | collected 2018-10 | reverse complement strand
TGGAACGACACGACCTGATTCGAGCCGAGGTAGCAATCCTTGGCGCCGTCCTCGCCGACCAACGCTTCGCAGTACATGCGCTTTGACGGCGCTACCTCGAAGAACGTGATATCGGCCTCGACGGTCGAGCGCACGATGCGCGGCTTAAACACGGAACCGCGGCGCAGCTTGTGCATGCCGACGACGCCGCCGTTGTGCGCATAGCCGTAGATTTCGGCATAGCCGCGCGTTTTGACGCTGCAATCGAACACGCGTCCGCTGCCGCAGGCATAGACGCCGCCGAGGAACTCCTCGCAGTCCACGTCCGGATTCGTGTCGATAAACGACAGCTCGCAATCGACCGTACAGCTTTGGACCGTGCTTTCGTCGCAGAAGCCGATCAGCCCCGCGACGCCCTCGTTCGTGCCGGACAGCGTCAGCGTCGCATAGACCTCGACGGCACAGTTTTCGACCGTCGCGTTCTTCGCATAGCCCGCAAGGCCCGCGATAAAGCAGTTCTGCTCGGTCTCGACCGCAATATACGTGCCCATAAGGTTCAGATTCCGCACGGTCGCGCCGTCGAGCACGGTAAACAGGCCGGCAAGCGCGGTGTCATATTCCTTGCGGTTGCCGTCGTAGGTTGTGACGGTCTCGACGCCCGGCGCGGTCACGGTCAGGTTATAGAGCGTATGGCCGCCGCCGTCGAGCGTGCCGGAGAAAGCAATCGGCGTCCACGGCTCGCCGCCCATGTCGATATCGTCGGTCAGCAGAAAGCTGCCGGAGGGGTTTTCGGCCAGCAAGGCCAGCTCCTCCCGCGTCGCAACCGGCGTCGGCTCGTCGTCCGCAAGGGACATCGGCGCGGTCGAAAGGAGCAGCAAAGCGGAAAGAAGCAGTAAAAGCGTTTTTTTCATTGCACAAATGTAAAATAGAGTTCGAAGCAAAGCAAGGCTACGGGCAGCGCGAACACGAAGCTGTCGCACCGATCCATGATGCCGCCGTGACCGGGCAGCACCTTGCCGTAGTCCTTGATGTTCGCCTGCCGCTTAATCATCGACGCGCAAAGATCGCCGATCTCGCCCGCCACGGAGCAGAGCAGCGACGCGATCAGATACAGCGGCAGCGGCAGCTTGATCACCGGCTGCAGGGCAAAGTAGACGCCGACGCCGGACAGCGTACCGAACAGCAGCCCGGCTATAGAGCCTTCAATCGTCTTTTTCGGGCTGATCGTGGGCGCCATCGGATGCTTGCCCAGCCACCGGCCGATAAAATACGCGCCGATATCGCACAGGCTTGCCGAAACGATCACGACCGCAAGGATCGGCAGCCGATGATCGCGCTCCATCTCCGCAACGTAGCCGAACAGCAAAAAGAACAGCATCGGATAGAGGATGATCGCCAGCGTGCCGAGCACGTCGCGGTAATCAACATGCCAGAAAAGTGCGTAGGTCAGCACCGCGATCACAGTGATGCTCAGCGCGATGATCGACCATGCGGTAGGCCATTTCAACAGCATCGCCGCGCTCAGCAGCACCAACAGAATGCACGCCGGCCACGGGGAGGAACGAATCAGCATGGCGTGGAGCGCATTGGCAAGCTCCACACACGCAATGCAGCCGAAGGCCGTGAAGAACAGCACGGCGGTGTAGCGGCTCGCCCACATGCAGGCGGCGAAGAGGATAATGAGAATAGTGCCGGTGATCGTGCGGATCAGCGTTTGCGAGGGTTTACGGGTTGGCAAAGCGCAGCGCTCCTTCCATTACGTCGATCACAAGCTCATCGCTTTCGATCAGTTCGCCGTCGAGCGAGAACATCAGGTTTTTGCCGCGCACAACGATGTGCTTGGCGCGCCGATACGTGATGATATCGGCAAACTTCGGGTTGTCCAAATGCTCGCCTGCGGTATACGGTCCAAGCACCTGCACGAACCGGATGTGGCTGATCGTCTTGAACTTGCAGACCTCCAAGTATCCGTCGTCCACCTTGGCGCGCGGCGCGCACTTGAATGAGCCACCGACATACTGCCCGTTGCCGATCGTGCAGAGCAGGATCTTGCCGTTCGTAATCTCCTCGCCGTCCACCTCGATGGAGCACTTGGTCACCATCGCGGTCAGCAGCGCGGTGACGATGCCGGTCGTGTAAGCGTTGTTTCCGCCGATGATCGGTTTGCGGCGCACCTTCGGGATCGTCTTGGCCACGGTCGTGTCGAAGCCGAAGTTCAGCACGTTCACCGCGATATGCTCGTTTGCTTTGATGAGGTCGATGGGCTTTGCTTCGGCTTGCATCAGCGCCGGAAGGTTCAGAAACTTTTCCGCGCCGCCGAACGCCTTGACAAAATCGTTGCCGCTGCCGCACGGAACGCACGTGACCGACGCGTTGGCATAGCGGTATGCGCCCTTGGCCACCTCGTTCAGCGTGCCGTCGCCGCCGCAGGCATAAAAGCGCAGTTCCTTGTCCGGCTCGGCCTTGCAGCATTCCTCCACGAAGCGAGTCGCATCGTGCTCGCCGGTCGTGCGGTAAATCGCGTATTCGGCGCCTTCGCACGCCGCATGGATGTTTTTCTCCAGTTCGGCCTTAGCCTCGTCCTTGCCCGCCGCCGGATTGATGACAAAAATGTGTTTCAAGCTCTTTTCCCAACCTTTTCCATAGTAAAACATAGTATATCATAGTTTTTTGATTCTGTCAGTATCTATTTTCATAAAACAAGCGAAAAAGCGATCATCCGCGCAAAACGATCCGCCTGACGGCTCGCGGATTGTGAACTTTTCGCAACAGGCATTGACTTTCCCCCGAAAGGCTGTATAATAAATTTAATTCAATTAAATTGTGTTTCGGAAAGGAGCGACAATATGGGACTCTATGATTTTACGGTAAAAGACATCTACGGCAAGGACGTCTCCTTGGAAACCTACAAGGGCAAGGTGCTGCTGATCGTCAACACGGCGACGGGCTGCGGCTTCACCCCGCAGTATGAGGGCTTGGAGAAGATGTATAAGGATCTGCACGAGCAGGGCTTTGAGATTCTGGACTTCCCCTGTAACCAGTTTGCGAACCAAGCGCCCGGCACGGAAGCGGAGATCGTGAGCTTCTGCAAGCTGAAATATGACGTGACGTTCCCGCAGTTCAAGAAGATCGAGGTGAACGGTGCGAACGAGGCGCCGCTGTATACGTGGCTGAAGCAGCAAAAGGGCGGCATCATGGGCAGCAACATCAAGTGGAACTTCACAAAGTTTTTGGTAGACCGCGAGGGCAATGTGGTCGAACGCTTCGCGCCGACCGTGACGCCCGAAAAAATCGAAGAAAAGGTCAAGGCATTGCTATGACATACACCTATAAACCGAGACAGGTCTGCTCCGTGCAGATCGACATGGACATCAACGACGGCGTTGTGACGAACGTGCGCTTCACGGGCGGCTGCAACGGCAACCTCAAGGCGATTTCGAAGTTGGTGGACGGCATGACCGCCGACGAGATCGAAGCTAAGCTCCTCGGCAACACCTGCGGCCCGCGGCCCACGTCGTGCGCCGATCAGCTTGCGAAGGCCGTCCGCGCAGCGCGCGAAGCCGAATTGAAGCAGGCGATGTAAGATGGAGCAGCCGTTTGATCCGCTGCGGCTCGAAGCCCAGCTGTGCTTTCCGCTCTACGCCGCCTCGCGCGAGGTTATCAAGCAATACTATCCGTTCCTTGAGCAGCTCGACCTCACCTACACGCAGTATGTGACGATGATGGTCGTGTGGGAGGAAAAGCGGCTGACCGCCGGTGCGCTCGGCAAGCGCCTGTTCCTCGATTCCGGCACGCTGACGCCGGTGCTGAAGGCGCTCGAAAAGAAAGGCTACCTCACCCGCACGCGCTCGAAGGAGGATGAACGCGTCCTGCTCGTTGAGCTGACCGAGGCCGGGGAAGCCCTGAAAGCCAAGGCCGCCGAGGTGCCGTTCAAGGTCGGCGCCTGCATCCCGCTTGACCCCGACGACGCCAAGGAGCTGTATCGGCTGCTGTATACGCTGCTCGACCGGCTCCGCTGAAAAAAGATCCCTTCCGGCCAATCGGCCGATTCCCGTTCCCTTCACAAAACGCACCGGACAAACCATCCGGTGCGTTGTTTTTTATGCGTTTGTTACTCCCCCGCCTCCGGCAGACAATGCAGGTGCGTCTGTCCGAGCACGCGGAAGCCTTCCGCCCCGCGCGAAAATGTGCGCAGGCCGTATTGCAACGAGCGCAGTCGCAGATACAGCCGCAGCGCGTCCGCTTCGCCGCTGCCCGCGGGGTACTGGCTTTTATGGCAGTCGAAGATCGCCGCGCATTGTGCCTTCAGCCGCGTGCCGGTTTTGACAAAGCGCGTCGGCCTTGCGGTCATATAGAACGCGAGCGCCTTGACCGGCGCGGCATGCACGCCGTATAGATTCTGCATCACGCCCGCATACGGTGCAAAGCACGCCAACTTTTGCGCGGCGCGGCCGACACGGAGATGATCCTCGTGGCACTCGCTTTTCGACAGCGGGTCGGGGGCAAAGACGATCTCCGGCTGCACGGCCGCAAGCACCGCCGCAATGCCGCGTTCAAGCGCGTCCGCGGTATAGCCCGCGCCGTCACGAAGATGCAAAAAGCGCACGTCCTTCACGCCGAGCCGCGCTGCCGAAGCGATGGACTCCTCCCTGCGCAGCGCCGCAAGCGCGTCACCGGTGACGCCGCCCGAAGCGCCGTCGCCGTAGCGCCCGTCGGTGCAGATCAGAAATGTGACGGTCTTATGGGCTTCGGTCAGTTTTTTGATCGTGGCGCCCGCGCCGATCTCGATATCGTCGGGATGCGGGCCGATGAACAGATACCGGTCAAACGCTTCGACCTTCGGAAACGGCACCGCAAGCCGGATCGCGGTTTTCACAAGGCTCATGCTTCCTCCTCCTTTGCATCGGTATCCAATGCCTGCCGCAGCGCCGCATCGAGCGCGGGCGCGGCTTTTTGCAGCGAAACGATTCGGTTGTCCTTCCAAAAGCAATGCACGGACGACGCCTCGGCATGAACCGTGCCCGCCGCGTCCGTAAAGCGATAGCCAAGCATGAGCCGCACGCCGGTGTAGGCCAGCACCGAAACGGCGATCTCCATTACATCGTTGAACCGCACGGGCTTTTTATAGGACACCGACAGCGACACGACCGGCGACACCACGCCGTCCCGCTCAACCGCGGCATACGGAAAGCCGAGCGCGTCCATCCACCCGATCCGCGCTTCCTCCATCCATTTGACGTAATTCGCATGGTGGATCACGCCCATCTGATCGGTTTCGTGGTACTGCGCTTTTCTGGAATACACAAACATAACCGTCCTCCTATCGAAAACGCACCCGCGCGGAATAAGCCCGCTGCGGGTGCCATCTGTTTTTAACCTGTGAAGGTGCCGCCCTGATGCGGCATCGGCGTCGGCGCAGGCGTCGGCGTCTCCGGCGCGGGCGCGTCGGGATCGGGCGTTTCCTCCGGATTGTCGCCGGTGATCGGCGCGGGTGTGACGACCACCGCGTCGCCGCTTGGCAGAGCATAGTTGTTGATCGGCGTCATCGCCAGATTATACCCCGGCTCATACGGCGAGACCGAAACGCCGCCCTTGGTGTACAGATAGATCGTCGCGGTCGAATAGCCTTCTGAGATATAGCGCGACGCGCTTTGCATGATCTGATCCCAATGCTTCTGCAAAAGGCCCAGCTTCGTGTCGAGATTCGCGCTGTCCCCGACCTCGATGCTGTACGGCGCGCCCTCAGTGGAGATCGAAATGTTCATCATCTCGCTCATGTCGATGCGCGACAGGCGCGGACTGCGGCGCAGTAGGTCGAGCTCCTCCAGCTTGGAGAGGATCCGGATCAGGCTTGCAATCTGGAGGTCGGTCATGTCGCCAAGCGCGCGCCCGGCCTGCGCCGCCGTGATCGAAAGTCCCTCCGCCACGATCAGACCGCCGGTCGTTTCGGCTTCGGTGTTCAGCACAATGCCCTTGGAGTCGATGATCGCAATATACTCGTTCTGCGGGCCCCAGCGCACGCACGCGGCAGGCGTCCGCTCCGTCAGCGAGATCGTCACGGTGGACGGGAAGGTATAGCGGACGTTCGCCTGCAGATACGCGTCCTTTTCGATGCGATCCTTGGCGTCGTTCAGCCGCTGAAACAAAATGCTGCGGCCGCGGCGGATACCGGAGATCGTTTCGATCTCCTCGGCGGTATAGTTTTCCGGAACATGCTCGACCGTGATCGTCGTCACGCGCGTGGAAAACCAGCCGAGGAACGCCAAAATCACAATCGCACCGACGCCGAGCGCCAGATTCCGAAGCATCGAACGGCGGCGGGCCGCGCGTTCGCGCTTTTTCTTATCGCGCTCGTACTGCGCCTTCTGCTCGCGGCGCTCCGCGCGCGCTCTCGAACGCGCCTTGGCCGCTTCGTATTCACGGCGGGATATCGTGTCGTTGCGCACGGCGACCGGCGCAGCGTTCGGCACGTTCTTGCGCGAGCCGTAGCGCGTCTTTTTCCGCTTGGACACGTTGCGCCCGAACCGGTCGAACTCGGCGCGGATCATCGCCGCGGCTTCCTCGGCCTCGTCCGCTTCGGATTGGGGCTTGTCCGCGCGCTTGGGTTTGTCCGCCTGCGCCGAAGCGGCGTCCGCCGGAGCGACCTCGGGATCGGCCTTTTTCGCCTTCTCCCCGGCCTTCCCGGACGACGCCTTTTTCAGCTTTTTATGTTTTTTTTCCGGTTGTGAAGCAGGCTTTTCGTCCTCGTCCGTATCGGAGAACAGATCAATGACCGGCTCCTCGCCCGCCGCGCTGTCCTCATGATCGAACTGAAAAACGATCGGCTCCCGCTCCTTGCCCTTCTTCGCCAATGCCTATTCTTCCTTTCGTGTAATCCGTCCGCCGAGCGCCGCCATCGCAGCGTCCATGCGGTCATAGCCCCGGTCGATCCGTTCCGCATACGCGATCTCGGTCACGCCGGAGGCCGCAAGTCCCGCCAGAACGAGCGCCGCGCCGCAGCGCAGATCGTGCGCCGTCACATGCGCGCCGTGCAGCGTGCCGACGCCGCGAATAATCGCGGTGCGCCCGAAGATGTCGTTCTGCGCGCCCATGCGCTTCAGCTCCGCCGCATGGCGGAAGCGGTTTTCAAATATATGCTCGGTGATCACGCTCGTGCCGCTGCCGAGCGAAACGAGCGCAAACAGCTGCGCCTGCAAATCCGTCGGGAACGCCGGATACGGCCGCGTTTCCACCGACAGCTCGCCAGGCGCCCGGTCGAGCGAAACCGTGATCGCGTCACGATACGGCTTGACCTCGCAGCCGCAGGCCGACAGCTTGGCAAGCAGCGCCCCGTTCGTCCCGGGGTCCGTATCCGTCACGGTGACGCAGCCGCGCGTGATCGCGCCCGCCAATAAGTACGTCCCGGTCACGATGCGATCCGGCATGATCCGGTAGCGCGTGCCGTGGCCCTCCGGCCGCCCCGCGATGCGGATTTCCGGCGTACCCGCGCCGGAAACGGCAAAGCCGCAGGCGTTCAAAAAGTGTTGTAAGTCGGTGATCTCCGGCTCGCATGCCGCGCCGCGGATCACCGTTTCGCCGTCCGCGCGCACCGCCGCAAGCATGGCGTTTTCGGTCGCGCCGACCGACGGATAATCGAGGTCGATCGTGCCGCCCTGTAATTTTACCACCTCGGCGCAGATCCGGCCGTCGGTTTCGCGGCAGGCCACGCCCAAGGCGCGCAGCGCGTACAGATGCAGGTCGATCGGCCGGTTGCCGATCTCGCATCCGCCCGGATACGGCGCGCAGGCCGCGCCGAAGCGCGACAGCAGCGAGCCGAGCAAAAACACCGAGCTTCTGACGCGGTGCGACAGCGCTTCTGGCAGATTGCCGTGCGTCGCCGTCGATGCGTCCACGGTGACGGTATCGCCCTCGCGCACAACCTCGCAGCCGAGCGTGCGCAAGATCTCGCACATGTCCTCAATGTCCGACAGCGGCGGACAGTTATCCAGCGTGACCGGCGCCTTGATCAGCACCGTCGCCGCCAGGATCGGCAGTGCCGCATTCTTGGCCCCGTGCGCCCGCACCTCGCCGACAAGCCGCGTACCGCCTGTGATTGTCCAGATTGCCATAGCCTTGCCCCCTCAAAAAGATACTGCATCTTATGCAATACAGGGGCAAAACGTGCGTAAAACCGCGAACGGCGTCGGAATCAGTCGTGTGGGTTCACGTCGCGGGAAATATTCAGCAGCACGCCCATAGCGGCAAGGAACACCAGCAGCTGCGTGCCGCCCGCCGAAATGAACGGCAGCGCCTGCCCGGTCGTGGGCATCAGCCCGGTCACGACCGCGATGTTGACGAACACCTGGAAGCCGAAAACGATGGAGATACCGGCAGCGAGCAGGCTGCCGAACCGGTTGCGGCACTTGATGGCAACGCGCATCCCGCGCCACACGATAAACGCATACAGCGCGATGATCAGCGTGCCGCCGACAAAGCCGAACTCCTCGCACAAAATGGCAAAGATGAAGTCCGATTCGCCGTAGGTCATATACAGCATTTTCTGATAGCTGTTGTTGAGGCCCTTGCCGAACAGCCCGCCGGAGCCGATGGCGTAGAACGATTGCAGCAGCTGATACCCGGTGCCGAGCGGGTCCTCCTCCGGGTTACGGAACGAGGTCACGCGCGCCCAGCGGTACGGCGCGATATACGCCAGCGCGAACACGCCGATGATACCGATAATGCCGACGACGATCAGCGGTCGGATATCGCAGCCGCCGAGGAACAGCAGCACAACGCCGAGGAACGCAACGATAACGGCCATCGACATATTCGGCTGCAAAATGATCAAACCGGAGATAAAGCCGATGACGATCAGCATCGGCAGCATGCCGTTGCGGAACGTGTGCATTTCGTTGCGGTGCTTGGACATGTAGGCGCACATGAAGATCATCATGCCGAACTTAGCGACCTCAGACGGCTGAATCGAAACGCCGGCAAATTCAAGCCAGCGTTTTCCGCCGTTTTTGTTCTGCCCGATCAGCAGCACCAGAACGAGCAGCGCGATCGAAAACAGCAGCGCCGCGACGTTCAGCTTTTGAATCACGCGGTAGTTCAACATCGACAGCAGCAGCATGACCGGGTACCCGATCAGCAGGTACAGCGCCTGCCGCTTGAGGTAATAGAACCCGTCGTGGTTCGTGCCGGAATAATGCTGTGCGTAATAATAGCTTGCGGAGAAGATCATCACAAGGCCGAACGCGCACAAAATCGACACGACAAGCAGGATCGAAAAGTCGATCCTCCCCTGCGACGTGCCGAACAGCTTATAGCCGCGCGCCTTTGTGCGTTGTTCTCGTTTGACCGGGATGGCTTCCATGCATTTGCTCTCCGTTCTGTGTGATGGATTAATCCGCGTATTCGCGGGCGATCTGCTTGAACACGCGCCCGCGCTGCTCATAGTTGTCGAACATATCCCAGCTCGCGCAGGCCGGGGACAGCAGCACCGCGTCGCCGGGCTTTGCCAGCGCTCTGCACAGATCGACGGCTTCGCCGAACGAATCGGCGGTGCGGCACAGGTCGGCATAGCCGAAGCGCGCCGCAGTTTCCAGAATCTGCGCCTGCGTGTCGCCGATCACGACGCACGCCTTGACGATCGGTGTGAACGCCTCGAACAGCTCGTCAAAGCTGATATGCTTGTCATAGCCGCCGAGCAGCAGCACGGTCGGCTTTTTCATCGACTCGATGGCGCGCACCGTCGAAGCCGGGTTGGTGCCCTTGGAATCGTTGATATAATCGACGCCGCCACGCGTGCAGACGTATTCGATCCGGTGCTCTACGCCGGGGAACGTCTTGAACACCTCGACGATGGTTTCCGGCGCGATCCCCTGCGACAGGCCGAGGAGCGCGCACAGCATCGCGTTTTCCAGGTTATGCCCGCCGGGGATACGGATATCGCGCGCATCCATCAGCTCGCCTTCCTTGTCGCCGATGCGGTAGACGAGCGTGTTGCCGCGCAGGAACATGCCCTGCTCGACTTCGCTCTTGCGGGAAAAATACAGCACATGCGCGGGCGTGAGCCGGGCGAAATCGCGCACGGTATCGTCGTCGTAGTTCAGCACGGCATAGTCGTTTTCGGTCTGGTTGTCCAGAATCTTCGCCTTGGCCGCAATGTAGTTTTCCATCGTGCCGAAGTGATCGAGGTGGTCGGGCGTGATGTTGCAGACGCCCGCCGCAATCGCGTGGAAGCGGCTGTTGCCCTCCAGCTGCAGCGCGGCGGTTTCCGCCACGACGATATCGCCGGGCTTCGTTTCGAGCGCATGCGCCGAGATCGCAACGCCGATGTTGCCGAGCACGTAAGTCGTTTTGCCTGCGGCCTTGAAGAGCTCGCCGGTCAGCGCCGTGCAGGTAGTCTTGCCGTTCGTACCGGTGATGCAGACGAAGTCCGCCTTGGCATAGCGGTAGCCGAGCTCGATTTCCGAAATGACCTCGATCCCGCGGCGCTTGGCCTCTACGATAAAGTCGCGCGTCATCGGAATGATCGGACTCGGAACCAGAAGATCGACGCCGTCCAAGAGATCCATCGGGTTTGCGCCGAGCTTGACCTCGTAGGCGATGCCGGACAGCTGATCAAACAGCCCCTTGATCTCCGGCTTCATGTCGTTGATGATAATGCGATAATTGTCCTGATACAAAAGCCTTGCCGCCGCAATGCCGCTCTTTGCCATGCCGACGATCAATGCCGTTTTCTGTCGTTCCATAATCCCTCCACTAAACCTTTTATTTTGTAAACCACGCGATCAGCATGGCGGCCGCGCCGCCGACAACGGTGAAGATCGCGTAGACCATAATGATTTTCGATTCGGGCATGCCCATCGCCGCCAGCTGCCGATGGAACGGCACCGCGCGAAACACGGCCTTGCCCATGCGATAGGACACGATCTGCACAACGACCGAAAGCCCCGTCGCCACAAACCCGACGCCGAGCAGCGGCAAGGCAAGCGCCGTGCGGCTCAGCAGCGCGAGCGCCGCCAGCGCCCCGCCGAGCACGTATGCGCCGGTCTCCCCGATGCGCAGCCGCGCGGGCGGCGAATTATACAGCAGCAGGCCCAACGCCCCACCGGCAATCGCCGCGCCGAACACCGCAAGATCGCCGAGGCTCAGCAGCAGCGCGCTGTTTTTCACCGGCGTCGCGGTCTGCACCAGCATGCAGAGCAGCGCGCACCACAGCAGCGCGCCCGTGCCGCCCGCCGCCAAAGGCAGGCCGTTGACCTCCTCGGTCAGCCGCACCGCATTGACGGTTCCGACGATGAACGCCGCCGCCAGCGGTACGTAGAAAAAGCCGAGCGTGCCCCAGTCGAGCCATACGGCAGGCCCGACGTTTTCCATCAAATAAAACAACACCGCAAAACCGAGCGCGATCACGCCCTGCAGCGTCAGCTTCTGCCACAGCACAAGCCCGCTCCCGATGCGCGCCTGTAAAAGATCGTCCGCAAAACCGACCATGCCCATCAGGGCGGTCAGCAGCAGCGCGGGGAGCAGAAACGCATAGCTATCCCGCGCCCACAGCAGCGAGCCGATCAGCGCCGCGCCGAACAGGATCATGCCGCCCATCGTCGGCAGCCCGCCCGCCTTCTCCGCCTTTGGCTCCTTCAGCGAACGCAGCATCGGAATGGATACCGGTGCGAGCACCGCCGCCAGCGCAAAGGCTGTCAGCAGCGCCGACAGCGAATGTAAAATAACTCCGTACATGCCCCTCATCCCGCAGGCGCATTATCCCCGCAGGAGCTCCTCCACTACCTCTTTGTCGTCAAAGTGATACTTGACGCCCTTGATCTCCTGGTAATTCTCATGTCCCTTGCCCGCAATGACAAGAATATCATCGGGCTGCAGATTGTCCAGCGCGTAGGCAATCGCTTCTTTTCGGTTCACGATCACCGTGTACGGCGCTCCCGTCTTTTTCACGCCGTCCTCGATCGTTTTGACGATGGATTCCGGACTTTCGGAGCGCGGATTGTCGCTTGTGACGATCACGTAATCCGCATGCCGCCCCGCGATCTCGCCCATCAGCGGGCGTTTGGCGCGGTCGCGGTCGCCGCCGCAGCCGAACAGCGCCACCACGCGCGCCTTGGCAAAGCCGCGCACGGTCGAAAGCACATTTTCGAGCGCGTCGGGCGTGTGCGCGTAATCGACGTAGACGGTATACGGCTTGTCGCCGGTGTCCACGGCCTGCAGCCGTCCCGCCACGCCGTCCAGCTGCTCCAGTCCGCCGACGATGTCCTTCATCGAAAAGCCGCAAAGCTGCATCATCGCCGCCGCGCCCATCGCATTGTAGATCGAGAACAGGCCGGAGATCTTCAGGTTCACCATGCTTTCGCCCTTCGGCGTCCGCAAAAGGAAGCGCACGCCGGAGGTCTTAATGTCGATATTCGACGCGTTGAAGCTCGCGGGCGTATGGATGCCGATGGTATAAATCGGACATTCGAGCCCCTCCATGATGCGCTCGGCATGCGGATCGTCGTGGTTGATCACCGCAATCTCACATTGCGAGAACAGCAGCTTTTTCGCGTTCAGATAATTGTCGAACGTCTTGTGATAGTCGAGATGATCCTGCGTAAGGTTTGTGAACATCGCCACGCGGTACGGGATGCCGTAAACGCGATCCTGCACAAGCGCATGGCTCGAAACCTCCATCACGCACAGATCGGTGCCCTCGTCCGCCATGCGGCGCAGCAGCGCGAACAGGTCCGCGCTTTCGGGCGTCGTGCGGCCGGTCTCGATGACCTCATTGCCGATCATGTTCTGGATCGTGCCAATCAGCCCGACCTTTAAGCCCGCATGCTCGGCAATGGCCTTGACCATATAGGTTGTGCTCGTCTTGCCGTTCGTGCCGGTCACGCCGAGCATCATCATTTCGCGCTCCGGGTGGCCGTAAATGCAAGCCGCCGCGAGCGCCATGGCCTTGCGGCCGTCAGGCACGATGATCTGCGGCAGCTCGATCGGCAGCCGACGCTGCACCAGCAGCGCCGCCGCACCCTTGTCCGCCGCCTGCGCTGCAAAGGTATGTCCGTCGGAAACGAGTCCGACCAGACAGCAAAAGAGACATCCCTTCGTGACGCGGCGGGAATCGTAGGTAACGGAGGTGATCTCTGCGTCGCCGCCGATATAGGCCGCGTTCAGCTCTTTTGCGATTTCAGATACTTTCATACGGAGTCTTTTTCCTTCCTGTGGATACAAAATCAGGGTTCATTCCTTGGGCGCAAATTCCACATGTACGACGGTTCCGACCGGAACGGTCGTGCCGGGCGCGTAGGATTGCGAAACGGCAAAGCCGATGCAATGCGTCGCGTCATAATCCATGACAAGGCCGACCTTTTCGAGCTTATCCCGCGCCATGATGCGGTCGTTCTGCTGTCCGTTGCCGACCACGTCGGGGACCTCTACGGTCTCCGCCGCTTCCTCGGTATCATAATTGAAGAAGCTGTAGCCGTTCGAGTACAGAATCACATTGCTGCCGCGCACGACCGTCACGTTGCTGCGCGGCACCTGCGCGGTCACGACCGACTGCGCCTCCGTTTCAATATACGTGGCGGTCAGGCCGCTTTCCCGGAGCGCCTGCACGGCCTCCTCGACGGTCATGCCGGTCACGTTCGGCACTGTAGCCGAGGTATTCACGGCGTCCGGCGCAACGCCCATCAGCGACAGCGACGAAGCCAGCACCTGCTGCACAAACGGCGCGGCGACGGTACTGCCGTACACCGACGGTACCTGCGGCTCGTCAACGACGATCAGACAGACGAACTGCGGATCGGATACCGGCGCGAAGCCGATGAACGAGGCGATCAGGCGCGTATTGGACACCGTGCCGTCCTCGTTGTATTTTTGCGACGTGCCGGTTTTGCCGCCGACCGTGTAGCCGTAAACCTGCGCGTTCTTGCCGCTGCCGTTTTCGACGACGCCCCGCAGGAGCTCGCGCACGATGGCGCTCGTCTCGCCGGAAACCACGCGCCGCACAACGGTGCGTTCGTTCTTCAGCAGCACATTGCCGTCGTTGTCGGTGATTTCCGCCACAATATACGGCTTGATCAGCTCGCCGCCGTTGATCGCCGCGGTGAACGCGGTCGCCAGCTGCATGCCGGTACACGAAATGCTTTGGCCGAAGCCGATGCGCGCAAGGTCGGCGTCGCGCACGTATTTTTTATGCGTGACCGTGCCGCTCGTCTCGCCCATGATGCCGCTGCCGGTCACATCGTTGAAACCGAACTCATAAATTTTCCCGTAGAAGGTGTCCAAGCCCATGCGCAGCGCCATCGACATGAACGCCGGGTTGCACGAATTGGCGACCGCGTCGCCCAAGGATTGCGTGCCGTGACCGGCCGAACGCCAGCACTTGATCCGCTCGCCCTTGACAAGCAGGCTGCCCTTGCAGTTGAACGTCGTGTTGACCGTGACCGCGCCGGTATCGAGCGCCGACGCCAGCGTAATGACCTTGAACGTCGAGCCGGGCTCATAGGTATCGGTCACGATGCGGTTTTTCGACAGCTCCAGCAGCAGCTTCGCGTCGGAGCGCGGCGGCGCCGAGGAATCGAACGTCGGATAACTGCCCTCGGCATAGATCTCGCCGGTCTTGGGGCTCATCAGAATGCCGTAAGCGGTGGCGGCGTTGTTGACCGTGCAGGCCTCCTGCAGCGCGTTTTCGAGGATCGCCTGCAAGCCGGTATTTGTCGTCAGCGTTACGTTGCCGCCGGAAACGGGCAGGATGTATTCCTCCTCGCCGCCGGGGACGGGGTTGTTGTCACGGTCGGTATCGGTCTTGATGTAGCCGTCCGAGCCCGCCAGATATTTATTGTAGGTCAGCTCGATGCCGGTCTGTCCGTCGCCGTCCACGTTCGTAAAGCCCAAAAGCTGTGCATAGTAGCCGCTTTCGGGATAGTCGCGCTTTACGTCGGCATAATAGCTCACGCCGGTGCCGAGCTGCATAGCGTTCAGCTGTGAAATGACTTCCTTATCGACCTGATCCTTGATCTTGACCTGCGACAGCAGAATACGCTCCGGGTTTTCGTCGTTTTCGGTGCCGCGCTTGATGCGCGTTTTGCTCATCTTGGCCAGAACCGCGTCATAGTCCATGTCGAGATAGGTGGACAGAATGTTTGCGATAC
>JAEEGL014222104.1_pt1 | contig 15113 bp, 8 predicted proteins | sample 9134231 | NCBI WGS metagenome assembly JAEEGL01 (sample SAMN16246548, study PRJNA631951) | gut metagenome | biome: gut microbiome; feature: rumen; material: fiber-attached | host: Bos | place: Iran: Karaj | collected 2018-10 | reverse complement strand
TTGACCGTTCTTAACGGATTCTTTACAAGAAATAGAATATTCATATCTCTTGGGGGATTCTTTGCCTACACTGTTATCATGCTGATATACCTCTTCCCCAAGAGAATGCGTATAATTTCCGTTATTGCGATCGCGTTTATCATCAATCAGTTCACTATTATGTATTCCTATGGAAATGCTCTGAAAAGTCAGAATGAATATCAGAAAAATGTAGTGTACAATCTGGCACATGATATAGAATCTATAAACACTAATAAAGATCATGACTTTGTCACATTTATCGGCAGATTACCTCAGAGCAGAGAATTACAGACTATGTGTTCCAACAACCCTTTGCTCTACGAACTTGTACCAATATATTTAAACAACGACGGATGGTTAGGTGGTGCGTTTGTATATCACTATCTGCATGATGAACTAAAAACCTCGGACACTACCAAAGAAGATGAAGAGATCGTTCGTACGAAGAAACCTATAACCTGTAATTCAACCTACTCTTGTTTTGATAACGGAGACAGAATTGTGGTAGTTTTCAATTAATGTGTTTGTAGTGTTTCTTATATTCCTTATCTTAAACTGTACACATTCCAACTGCTGTTGCTTAGAGTCCGATAATAAATCTCTCCATGGCAGTCTATGCTATCGCCTCTGTCTTCATAGCAAAGAATCGCCTGAGGGATAACATCTATTTCCTCAAGATTCTTAAGCGGATTATTCTCAGGAAGATTCACTGATCTTATCACTATATCATCATCAAGCATTCGCCATATAGCATAATCTCCGGGGCAACCACTCTCTATGAGTCCAAGTTCTTCTATCTTCATGTCATTAATATATCCGCATGCTTCATAGTAATCATCCAACTTATCGTGATACATGGTAAGCGTGGATTTTGTCGGAAACACCGGATGGAGCTTATACAGATCATACAGTTCGTTATATACATCGTATCCTACCATAAATACAGTGCATACTATTGCTACTGCAATTATGTGCTTCTTGAAACTTCTCCGCTTTTCGTTATATTCTGTATAAGGCAAAAGAACACTGAATACACAGGCTACTGCAACTATCAACAATGAGAAATAGGCTATCATATATCTTGTTATAGACTTTTCCCACCTAAGCATGACACATAGGAAAAGAAAAGCAATAAAACTTGAGACAATATACATCCTATGTTCACTTTCAAATCTTCTGTTACATACACAAAAAATAATCAATGAGATTATTACAAAAATATACAATGTTGCGTTAAGCGCAGCATCACATGAATAACACGGGAGAGAAGGAAATCCATATAATACACCATCTTCGGATATTGTGACGCTGTTAACATCAACACGGAGGATATCCCCCAATTTATAGACAATATTGCTGATCACTTCTTCATTATCCGCAATCCCAATCTTAAACCCAAGATTATGTATCAGATCTTTAAACATATTTACAAACAGGTAGTTTGGCTTTACCGTGCCAACCAATTGCCTTTTTCCGGCAAGTTCCGATGTGATAGTTCCCAAAACCTTATAATTCTGTATCATCTGCGGGCATATCAGAATCACGATCACCCCCATTGCCAACATGCACTGAAGAAAAAGAGAAGAAATCTTAATCCTGTTTTTTATACATGTCATAAGATATGCAAACAAAAAGATAACCATTGCAAAGCAAACCGACGGTTTTGTCAAATAGCCCAATGCTATGCAAACAGCAAGGATTACTATGTCACTATATATTCCTTTATTGGATACCCCGGTTTCGTTATCCTGCACTTTGCGCATCAAATGCATTATCTCTATAACAAAAATTAAAAGCCATGTAGCTGCACACAGGTCATTTTGTGGAGTAATGGCTTCGGCAAATCCAATCGGTAATGTGATCCATAATATGGTAGCAAAATACCTGAGTTTTCTTTTCACACCAAGCATATTGCATATGTACAATATCAATATAAGATTGATCACATATGCTCCATATTGGATAATGCACATTGCGCTTTGCCACTTTCCGGTCAGGATATATGCAAAAGTCGCAATATACGATGCCAATACCGGGCTGAATACCTGTCTGGTTACTTCTGTCGCATAATATGATACCGAATGATTCTGCACCCAAAAGCATATCCTTGGTGCATGATAATCAATCGAATCATAATTATATGGAACAGCAAAGCATGCAACAATTCCAAGACACACTACAAACAAAAAGACAAACACTGTTAAAACAGTATCCATTCTGTCCTCTCGAATCATCTCAATCTGCTTCGTAACGTGATCCTTAATCTGCTCTGCCAATCCAAATAACGAGCGCTTTCCTCCCAGACGATAGAGATGTACGATCATAACCATATTAGTTACAATATATAATGGTGTAAGGATTTCGTATCTGAGAAGAGCAAACATCGACAAAAGCAAACACCATATATATACATACAACGTCCATACTATGAGTGCATGTGTAAGAGATTTATAAATGCTTCTGTTTTTTTGATATAGAATTGTACTAATCAGAAAATAGCTAGATATCATACCCTGTTACATATTTCTTTGCACAGACAAATAATAAAAGCATCAAATTGCATAGAAGCGATATATTGATAACAAATGTCGCCTCCATGAAGACAATCAATAAAGTGCCGCAAAGTACAATAGAAGTGATGGCATCTTTCGATAGCATCAGCATTATTATCTTTACCAGAATCGCAAAAATAAATAATGCCCCAACTGCCACTCCATAACAATAGATTACAGACGAAAAGCCATTGTCAACCAATTCTGCACTTCGAGACGGTGGGAACAGTAACCATTGTTTAAAATTTGCATGTTCTGTGAGCATTTCCAGTCGTGAATTAAATATCCGATCTGCCTTTGCTACAAATTCGCTTTCAACTATATTGTATATTGAACCATAAACTGTAATAAAAACTGTCGCTACAAGAGATGTGATACACGCAATCTGTGGCAGCAAGTATTTCTTTACAATCGGAACATAATCTGTTAAAGCCACACCAAGTATTATTATCTGTGTCACCGCAAATCCTGTTCTGGATACTGTCAGGAAATACAATGCAATATTGATTAACGTCATAACCAGATAATCTGCCCATTTCATCCTGTCTCTTCGAATCAGAATATACAGACTTATCAGATACCATAGCATATCGTGCACGTTATTGGCATGGTTGAATCCGAGAGTATATCTTGCTTCTTCCACACCTCTTCCGAAATTTCGTATCTCAACCACATTTCCGCATATACCCAGCAGTGCCAGTGCTACGATCAAAACGGTTCCGATCATAGTTCCGTACATTATGATACAAAGAATTCTTTTATAATTCACATCCTTGAATGCCGCAAGAAATGCAACAGCCCTGATCACATACTCATCCCTGCATGTGATATATGATATTACACCCAGTATCCCCAGAAGACCAAACAGACACACCTGTTTATAATCATACTTTGTCATCAGGATCTTAATGCAAAAGAGTACAAAGGCCACATGCGTCACGCGCCCTCTGTATGGTAATGTCCATGATGCAAAGTGATCTGTCATCATGACGATCAGTTCAATTATGATGCCGATCGTGAATAACACTTCTGCTGTTTTTTCTTTTCCCTTGATTATCTGCATCTGTAATCATCCTGAATTCTTGACATGATTGTCAAAAAACAATAAACTGAAGCAAGGATCGTACTTATATGAACACAAAAAAACAACCTATTACAATTATATCAACTTTTCTGTTCATTTTCTTATGCCATTTCATTATTTTTCTGGCATTTTATCCCGGCATATGCTCATATGATCTTAATGCACAGATAAAGCAGTATGTTGATAACGATTTCTGTACGAGTCATCCCTTATTGCATACGCTGTTTATTGGGTATTTTCACGATCTTTTTATTTCTTCACCATCAAATGAAAATATCAATCGCGGATATGCTATTGCAACGATCATACAACTTCTTATCGTAGACAGTGCCATGACTTACTCCGTCATTTATGTTCGTTCCGTTTTGCGTAAAAATCTGCCTGCCATAATCTGTATGGTATTTTACGCATTGTTCCCTGTTAATTCCCTGTTGGCTATCTCACATACCAAAGATGTGTTGTTTGCAGCCTTCGGATTGATCTTTTTCATAGACTCGTTAAGACTGCTTTGTCCCCTATTGCAAAATGTTGGCAGCCTATCAACACCAACGCTTAGCAGCCTCTTTATGATCCGTATGACTGTAAACGCAATTCTCATGATACTGCTACGAAATAATGCGGTTTACGCCATATGTATTTTTGCCATAATCCTAATCATACTCATATGCGTAAGCAACCACAAAAAGCAACCTGTTTCCTTACTTGTCAGATATCTCTTTGTTGTACTTATCGCTCTTACACTTTCCGTTACATCAAACAGATTATTGATATACCGCACCAATGCCACTCCGGGATCCATCAAAGAGATGATGAGCATACCGGGACAGATCATGGGCAGAATTCACAATACAGTTGCCAGCGATGAGGAACAGTCTCTCATAGAAGAATACATTCCCAATACCGACGAATATAACTATTACCTCGCTGATCCCATGAAACACTATCTTCCATTTGAGATATGGGAATCTGCCTGTAAGCATTTTCTACTGGATACAGCTATTATGTCTCTCAAGCACCCTGTCACAGCATTGCAGGCAGTCTGGTACACAATACAGGGTTATCTGGATCCTTTTCATCAGCCTTATAATGCTGACAGGTATTATATTTCTTTTGAAACTTACCGTGGTGATGCGCAGTTGGATTCTAAAATCCCATTCCTGCACAAACTGTATAATGATGCCTTTGCCATAACCTCGGGCTATTGCCATACTCCATTGGTAATACCGCTATATCTTGGTATATATGTGTGGATATGCATCCTTACGCTCATATTTATGATCAGAAAACATACTGTTCTTGGTTCTGATCCCGTATATATTCCGTATGTATTTCTTATATTGTACCTGTGTACATTATTACTTGGCCCCGGAGCGATAACAAGATATGGCTTCATATATGTTCTCACTGCGCCACTGTCAATATGCCTTATATCACATTTCTTGAGGAATCAGTATTCCCATACAGAACCGTAATATTCTCTTTCAAGCCCCATACATTCTCTTATAGTGTCAAAGAATACATCATGTGATGTTGCTCTGCTGTCTATAGTCAGTTGTTCCTTTGTTTCCCCCGCTCTTTTGATAAAGAATATCGGATTGGTCTTACTCTCATCAAAGGCAAGCCCCTCTGCAGCAACAGACTTACGTTGCGTATCATTAAATCCATGATCAGCCATTATTATCAGAGTTGTCTTATCATATATTCCTGCTTCCTTAAGTGCATCCATATAATCATAGACTATCTTAATACTGCCTCGCCACTGTGCCATGGCGTTGGAGCCATAATCCAACTCGGCATCCTCTGTAAGATAATATGGTGAATGCGCTCCATACAGATGATATATCCTGAATGCTTCATTCTGGCAATCTGTATTTATACCTTTATCAAATATCTTATCATCGAAGTCGGCATCAGTTCCAAATACATAGATATTGGTATCCGTCACAACATTTGTTATATCATATGCTTCATACTTATATCTTGGCTTAAGCAGGAAAGGCATATTCTTATATCTCATGCACTTGGTGAATAAAGCCAATGTCTTGTCCATATCAAGGATACAATAATTGTCATCCGAGAAATTGGTTACAACGTCATCACTTAACGGCTCTACATAGCATTTGTCCGTAAGTATTCTGATGTCATATCCTGCATTCATTATATCCTTAAGAAAGTGCGTATTTTCATACCACAGATTCTGATCCTGCTCTATATCATGATCTTCCAGATTCGCACCTGTCAAAAGATAAGGCAGGCTTCCATCAGTTGCCGTATATCGGCTTACCATATTGTCATAGTATGTAAAATCATGAAGTGGGGCAAGATAATCCGGATCATCATCCGTCACATGCTTAAGCATCTGTACATCGTAAGCATCCAGAACAAACACAACAACATTGTTTTCCTTGGATAATGTCAGACATCCATCCTCTGTCAGTTGTCTGGCAGACCCTTTCATCACTCCCGTTGTAAGCAAAACGTATATTAGCGTCACAGTCTGAATCGCAAGTATATATATACTTATCCATTTTATAATATTTCCGTTTTTGCCCTTTTTCAGTAGTATTATGACCCCGACAAGAATAATAACCAGCCAAATGACAACATTGATTACCGTCTTTGTTTCATCCCACTCCTGCGTCCCGCCATCTATGGTATTCATCTTTCCATTCAAAAAGAAAGCCTGTATTAAACTTAAAATGCAATAAAGAGATACTACAAGTGAGAAGAGCTTTGTAACTTTATTTCCGAGATATTCGGGTATAAGAACTGATGCAGGCACTGCAATCATCAGCGTCCCAAATATAAGATATACTATTGCATCCTTATATGAAAAGATAAAATCCGACCTGTTATAAGCCATAAGTTCGGTCGGGCCGACCAAAACATATAATGCACTGTACAAAAGTAACGAAACAGTGATGATAATACGATCTCTTTTATCCGTCTTAGAAATCGTTCCTTCAGATCGTTTCCCTTTGATCACATAATACAGTATCAGAAGAAGCAACGTCGCAATTCCCATTAATGATATCTGGCGCATTGTTGGCCATTGTATGAATATGACATACAATACCTCAAGCGCAATCTGTATCGCTGAAAAAGGAGCAAGCAGTGAGGCAACAAGATTCTTATCTTTTCCTCTTTTATCTTCGATCTTTCTTGCCACGAAAATCAAAATATATGTCGCAACAGGAATAACAGCAGCTTTACCATATCCCGTCAAAGTCTTACCATTAAACGAAAAACTTAGGAAATTGGATCCGTCGCTTGTAACAGTCCTTACAAGAACGATCAGATAATGATAAAGAACCGCATATACTGCGGACATTTTAATGATCTCACCATGTCTATTATACAAAAGTCTGTCAGTTGCCGCAGATATAACAGCAAGTAACAGTATCAGTAAATATATATACATGTGCCTTTCCTTTTCCGTCAAAAGTCAGCGGAACGATACACATCCCACTGACTTGATTGTTTACAGCTTATTCTGAATAGTTATACGTCGGTACAATCTCTTTAATAAGTGGTCGCACATCCGTATGTTCTTCTCTGCTCTCTTCCTTAAGAGTCTTAAGCTCGGCAAAGAATTTCATCTCATCTATCTCTATCGGACGCCCAATATGGATCATCTTATTGGCTGTATCCATAAGACCTTCTTCATCCATGAGGAGTTCTTCATATAGCTTCTCTCCGGGTCTTAAACCCGTAAATTCTATCTTAATATCCTCATCCACCTTATATCCGGACAGCCTTATGAGGTTCTTGGCCAAATCCAATATCTTGACAGGTTCGCCCATATCAAGGACAAATATCTCTCCACCTTTGGCATACGCTCCGGCCTGAAGGACCAGCGATACCGCCTCCGGAATGGTCATAAAGTATCTTATGATATCAGGGTGAGTAACCGTCACGGGACCTCCCTGTGCGATCTGTTTCTTAAAAAGCGGAATGACACTTCCGTTACTGCCCAGTACATTACCAAATCTGACTGCCACGAATTCCGTATCATAATGTCTGTTGAAACACTGTATGATCATCTCACAGATACGTTTGCTCGCCCCCATGATATTCGTCGGATTAACAGCCTTATCAGTGCTTATCATCACGAACTTCTTTGTACCATAGTAGGCTGCCGCCTGAGCCGTCTTCCATGTTCCGAACACGTTGTTTTTTATCGCCTCATTGGGGCTTGTCTCCATAAGCGGAACATGCTTGTGAGCTGCAGCATGATATACGATATCCGGCCTATATTTTTCAAATATCGAGTTCATACGGTTGGTATTACGCACCGAAGCTATAAGCACCAAAAGATCCAGTTCAGGATACTTATACAACAGTTCCTGCTGAATCTCATATGCACTGTTCTCATATATATCAAGTATGATCAGTTTCTTGGGCTTATGCCCTGCAATCTGCCTGCAAAGTTCACTGCCTATCGATCCACCGCCGCCGGTCACAAGTACCGTCTTATCCTGCACATAGCCAAGGATCGAGTCGGTATCCACCTGTATCGGCTCTCTTCCAAGAAGATCCTCCACTTCAACATCTCTTAACTTGCTGACACTTACCTCACCGTTAACAAGCTGATATATACCCGGAAGCGAACGAAGCTTACACTCAGTATCCTTACATATCTCCAGGATCTCCCTTATGGTCTGTCTTGAAGCAGAAGGAATAGCTATAAATATCTCATCTACACTGTGGACATCCACACATTCCTTAATCTTGTCACGGCCGCCTTCGACCTTGATACCCTGAATATAATTGCCCCACTTGCTGCGGTCATCATCAATGATGCAGGAAACCGTCATAGTGGAAAAATTACTGGTTGCAATCTCCTTAATGATGGAGTTGCCCGCATCACCCGCGCCGATCACCATGACATTGATCTTATTCTTACGATTCTGCATCTTATGCTTCTGACTTCTAAAGAACCTGTATGAAAATCTGCTTGAAAAAATCAATGTGATCAGAATAAACCCATATATAAAATGGTAACTGGTAGGAACAGCCTTGACATCCGTCTTAAAAAAATAAAGGCCGACCCAATCTAATCCCGTAGACAATATACAGGCCGCTATAAGATTCTGCAGTTCTGTCTCACTGGCAAATGCCCACAGGCTGTTATACAGTTTAAAAAAGTAAAACACCGTGAGCGTCAGTATTATATTGATAGGCAGAAAATGAATAATAGGATCTAAGAAATGTCTGGGAATATCATCCAACACGAACTCATATCTCATGGCGATCGCAAGGAAACTTGCAACCGCCACTGCACCCATGTCAAATAGTACCAGACTCGTCCATCTATAAAAGAAATGTGTATTAAATATCTTGTTACGTCTCTTCATCTGCTCTTTACTGATTGATCCTCTGTATTATCTGGCTGGCAAGATGCTCGGCCAGAATCTGATAACCGGCAGGATTGGGATGTACTCCGTCGGTCACGAACTCATGATTCACATCCCAGTCATGTGAGTTCATGAAGTTCGAATTATATAAATCTATTACATCAAAGCCATATGGCGGCACTATCTCATTGATAGCCTGAGCAAATGTGTGCTGCTCCACCATATTGCCGGGATCAGTCGCATATACACCATCATTGAGAATAGTACACATAGGATTAACGTAAATAAATTTCACATATTTATCGGTATTATCCCTGTACTTCCATTTGATTGCACTGCACATCTCATCCAGATCACCACAGAACGTACCCGAATTCATTCTAAGATCATATTCAATGTGACCAAAATCCCATTTATTCATGTACAGACAATCATTCGTACCACCGAATATGATGATCACGTCACTGTCTTCCGGTATCTCGCTCCATCTCTCCACCATCGGTGAATTCGACGCATTTCGGCTGACCACAGATCCTCCTATACCAAGATTGACCACTTCACATCCCAGTATATCTGCCAAAAGCTTCGGATAATTGTACTGTGCCTGCTCTTCCTCGCTTAAGTTAGTCGCAGCAGTGATACTGTCGCCCATGATGGTTATCTTTACACCTGAAAAATCGATGGTACTGTTCTCTATAACCTTCTTATCGAAAGCATTGGCCGTAAGTGTCGTATCATATGAAGTCTCTCTGGCAGCATTCTCCTCAAGGCTCATCTCTTCTGCCAGGGCAGGATACTCCGTATTCCAATTAATCTTAGATTCCTTATCGTCTATTATATAGACGCCGTTATCATCAGGTTCAACCGGTTCAGTAGCGGTCACTTGGGAAGTCTCTACAAATTCTTCATACAATGTCTCGGCTGCGACTTCATGAAGATCTACCTCCACCTCTTCCTCTGCTGTCTCTTCAGGTTCTGCAGTGGGTTCAGGCGCTTCAGTAACTTCTGCCATCTGTGCTCTGTCTGGTTCTTCACTTCCTGCTCCGAATATGCCATTAAAGAACCTTTCCTTTATCAATACTCCGGACAATGTAAGCAACACGCCTAACAAAAAGCACATTATTCTTACCGCTATCTCGCCGGCATTACTTTTTCTGTTCTTTTTATCTTCATTCATATATACATCCTCCATACGCCCCATTTTATCGTATAAACCGCAAAATCAGCATATGGAATTCTTAAGAATTCCTTATTTTCCTGTCATTATACCACATCTTGATATAATGCGCACTATCAATACATATATTGTATATTATGCCACTTTGTCATTAGCCTTAAAAAGCATCGGTATCAAAGCCAAAAAGGCTGTCAGACCATATGGACTGCATGCATGGAATATCCATTCCACCATACCTGCCACGATAAACCCTGCCATGAGCACAGTTATCAGGATATCATAATCCTCTGTCCTATTGCTCTTAATACGAATTGTGCCATACAGTAGTGACAGACCAACGAATATAATAAAATATATACCGAATACTATTCCATGATCATATATGACCTGTAAAAAAACATTATGGGCATGCGCAGCTTCCGATCCATCTTCCAAAATGGCTCCCATACTGTCATGTCCCCACAGATTGCTCTGTTCAATATAGCTTCTGTATATCGAAATACGTCCATTGGTAACGTCTTCCTGCTCTTCTTTGTACTCATCATCTGTAGCCAAAAGTATCATGAACGCCGTATCCGAACTGATATCTGCCATGGAAGCCAATTTAAGTGTATTCTGCAGACCATACTCCATATCTATGCTTGCAGTAGAATCTCCCACATTAAGCACTTTGCTCTTAAATACTTCGATAAATCTGTGCACGGTCATATAGTTCTCATTATCAGGCTCTGTTCCCTTACTGATGGTCACTATACAGGGTTCATATTCATATATTACGGGATCATTCACCACCGCAGGTATAGTCCTTGTAGCCGTAAATATCACAGGGAACATTATAGCGGTCGCAGCAAGCATGGCAATTACATATACCGCAAGGCTTCTTAATCTCTCACTTTTTTTCTCACAGAAAAGCACTGCTGCCATAAGTCCGATCACCATCATGGCAACTGCCGATGCATAGCCGGTCCTTGACAGTGTCATTATCAGATAGCAAGCCACAGCTCCGAATAACATCATATCGGGTATGATGGATCTTAAATCCTTCTTCTGTCTGTATCTGATATACAGCCTTACGGATACTGCTGCCAAACAAAGAGTCAGATGTGTGGCAGTCATGGTAACAGTAAAATATGACATGTTGTATCTGTGATAGATATATCCGTAATAAGGTCTGTGCAAGAGTGAAAAAACCATCATTGCAAGGAAATTGAGTATTATACCGTTGCAGAGGTATTCCGTCCATCTGTTTCTGTCTTCATAAAAGCAAAGCCTAAATGCCAGAACAGCCATCATGGATACAAGCTGTATCGGCCATGTACGTGTATTGGATAAAGCTACGATCCCTATGGCAAAGACAATCGTCAAAATAAGATATGGCTTATCAAACACTGCCGCCCTGACTCTTCCCTTGAATAATCCTATTATAGTCAGTATCACATTAATAGCCATGAATCCCGCCATCAATATCACACCGCATGTAAGCTTATATAAAAGCATATCTTCAGCAAGCACAGGATTCATATGTAAATACACAAAAAATCCTGCCGGTGCAAATATAGCCCAGATGACATTCGGAATATTCAAAAGCTGTTTTTTGCCGAATGTGGCAATTATGGCAATAAAGAACCATATAAGAACCCGCCTTGATGCATAAGCATGATCAATGTCATAAAGGCCGTTCATGTATTCAAAGCACTTCCATATCATTACTGCCAGTGAGCCCGATATGATCCATGTACGGACATGATCCTTTATATACACAGGCAGATCAATGACTCCGCAAGTCTCTCTCTTGCGATTGATAACATACAGTAACAGCAATGCAAACAATATGATTCCGGCATACATGATGGCTATATCATCCGGTGCATCTGAAAATGTCTTCTTCGGAAATACAAAGTAAAGAGAAATCGCCGACAATAGAATAATCAATGGATTGCCCGCACATGCTACGACCTTCTGCAAAGACATTCGTACATCCGCACCACGGCCACTAAGGCTCTTTAAAAAGCCTATTCTGTCAGGAATCTGCATCTTGCCATAATACACCAGTACCGCATAGACAGATATCAGCGCAATAATAAGTATGAGTAACTCGATAATAATCGTCTGCCACCACGCAAAGTGAGTCGAGAACTTAAGTTTAGAGCATACATTATGATCCGGATCTTCATTGCCCGCGAAATTGACTGTAAAGAGCGAGAGATTGGATGTACTGTAATGATCTTCCAATCCGACTCTGACACCGGTTTCTGTTCCGTAAAGTGAGAAAATATAAGGCATTCCTCGATCCAATCCAAGACTGGTACGAATACGGATATATCCGTCTGTCACATCGTTTTTCTTCGGTGTAAACACCTTGTGATACAGCCTGTTAAACTCCCCATCATATATGGCAAGATCAAGCTGCCCCAACTCTGTCACATCCGCATCTTCCGATTCATTGACAAGAAGGACATCAAGATGTTCGAGCCTGTTTCCATCAGCCACAAAGACCTGTGATATGACACTTTCCTCAGTGGCAGGTTCGGATGCCGTAATCTCTGTCGGAATACTCTCCGCAACATGGCTCTTATGAATAAAGCCAAACGGCCATACCCCGAAGATCACGAGTATGGCTGCAAGAACTATCGAATATGTGATTACCTGACTTTTATATATATATTTATCCAATCTTCTGTCCCGCTATTATTGCAAATCTGCCGAGCACCGGCCAAAGAATCTGCAGAAAAGAATTTACTATACGTTATATATGTCCGTCTTATACTTATCCAGATTGTGACGGAGCCATTCTATCGTCTCGGCTATACCCTGTGAGAATGTGTATTTCTGTTCCCAATTAGTAAGATTACGTATCTTGGTATTGTCTCCGAGCAGTCTGTTTACCTCACTTTTATCCGGGCGAAGTCTGTCCTCATCACATACTATCTTAGCCTCAGGATTGATTTGAGATATGATCTCATTGGCAAGATCACCTATTGATATCTCCTGACCCGTGGCTATATTGATCTCCTCTCCGACAGTCTTATCAGACTCAGCTATGGCAATAAAGCCTGCCGCCGTATCTTTTACATAATTGAAGTCCCTTGTGGGTGTTAAAGAGCCCAATTTAATCTCTGTCTTCCCTGCCAAAAGCTGTGTGATGATTGTAGGGATAACGGCTCTTGCCGACTGTCTCGGGCCATAGGTATTAAACGGACGTACGATGGCTACCGGAAGTTCAAAGCTTCTGTAAAAGCTCTCTGCCAATCTGTCTGCCCCTATCTTGGTCGCAGAATATGGCGATTGTCCCTGATATGGGTGTTTCTCATCTATAGGCACATACTTGGCCGTGCCGTATACCTCTGATGTGGATGTCACCATTATCTTGGATGTACCAAGATCTCTTGCTGCCTGAAGGATATTAAGAGTGCCCTTGATATTGGTATCTACATAGGAATCCGGCGAATGATAGCTGAAAGGTATAGCGATCAAGGCTGCAAGGTGAAATACTTCTTCCACTCCCTGCATAGCCGTCCTTACTCCATTAGGATCCCTGATATCGCCCGTAAATACATCCACGTGTTTCATGATATCCTCAGGGAGCGTATCAAGCCATCCCCATGTATTAAATGAATTGTAATAAGCAAATGCTCTTACATCATAGCCTCTTTTGACAAGTTCCTCCGTCAGGTGGCTTCCGATAAAACCGTCTGCTCCCGTTACAAGTACTTTCATAAAACCTCCGTTATTGCGTCAAATCGATAAATTTCTTAGTATACTCTTCTAAAGAATCAAAATCGTTTTTATTACAGTTTTCTGTAAGTCTTAAGATCATTTCCATGTCTGACCACATATTCCTCAGTTTATTCGACAAGTCAGACATATCTCCGGGTTTAAACAAGAGTCCGCAGGAGCCAACAAGTTCCGGTATACCGCCTATATCTGCCCCGAGTACAGGTGTCCCGAGACTGATCGATTCCATAACGGAAAATGGACAGTTCTCATACCATTCACTCGGGTATATTGAGAACGTCGCCTTAGATATCAGCTCCTTAAGTTCTTTTCCTGTCTTGAATCCAACAAAACGTACATTATCATGTTTATCAGCAAAGCGCTTTACTTCAGACTCTATCGGTCCGCTTCCCGCAAAAACAAACGGAATATCGGGCAATCTTTTTGTTGCTTCCAAAAGAGTATTTACGCCTTTCTCCATAGATAATCGCCCAAAATACAGAGCAAATCTCTCTTTCTTTATTGCTTCACTATCACTTTTCTCAATAAAATTATGTATGGCTACAGTTTTGCCCTCGAATATCGGATTAGTGTCCATCTTACTTTTCATGAATTCAGAGCAACACACAACATTATCGATATATCTGTACACTTTATGCCATTTCCAATAATAGCCTTCGGCCATACCGATAATACTTTTGGCAAAACTCCCGTGAATGCACTTTCCTTTAGCACAATTCAAAAAATGTCCACCCAGGCATTTCTCACAATTTAATCCATCATTCGGATTGTTAAGCATATGATTGGGACATATCAGATTATAATCATGTGCCGTGAATACTATACGACAATTCTTTTTCTTTTCTTTTCTCCATTTCACAATCTCCAAGATCACGGAAGGGGTAATCTGATATGTGAAATTATTAAGATGAACAACATCCGGACAGAAATCATCCAATACAAGTCTTATCTTGTGTCTGGCTTCAGTACTGTATATAGTCTTTATCGGATATGTTAGCTTGGATAACTTACTTCCTCCATGAAAATCCATATTGGAAGTATATGCCTCCACTGCATTGCCCACGCACCTGTCAGGATGCTCCATGCCAAAGTACTGAACTTCGTGTCCCATAGACTTAAGTTGCCTGCCAAGGCCAAATATATATGTCTCAGATCCGCCGTTGGGATACAGGAATTTATTGACTATT
>JAEEGL011020075.1_pt1 | contig 15113 bp, 13 predicted proteins | sample 9134231 | NCBI WGS metagenome assembly JAEEGL01 (sample SAMN16246548, study PRJNA631951) | gut metagenome | biome: gut microbiome; feature: rumen; material: fiber-attached | host: Bos | place: Iran: Karaj | collected 2018-10 | reverse complement strand
TGTATCTTGACCATCAACTGTATTACCCAATGGATGCATGGCTATTTCGAGCGTCATGAAATTATGAAACAGCCAATCACCAAGACATGGCTGGTAAGGTTTATCTATTATGTTGTTTTGCCTTGCTTAGGAGTTTATTCATTCATCATAGCTCTATATTGGGCTGCAGATGTATTCAACCTAAGTGAGACTACATGGATGATATTCACAAAGGAATATATCCAAACCGATAATTTCTCAGCAAGTATCTACACCTTGTGCCAAGTTATAGTGTTATATATATTCTTCTCGTATATCAACCACACAACAAAGGCGTTACTGAAACATCACTTCATTAAAACCGACCCAGATTCGGCTGCCAGTCGTATCACCATGTCGAAGAATGTGATTCAAGTTTTGGTATGGGGTATTTGGTTGTTTATTGTATTGGGCATTTTCAACGTAGGAACAAAATGGCTGCTCACCATTGGTACTGGTCTTTCAGCCGGTTTGGCATTTGCGTCAAAGGATATTCTTGAAAATATATACTACGGTATATCACTCATGGCAGGACGCGTAAAGGTGGGTGACTATATCATCTGCGACGGTCAGAGAGGAAAGGTTATCTCTATAAGTTACACCTCAACCATGGTTGAGGCAACAGACGGTTCAGTGATTGCATTCACCAACTCACAGCTGTTCACTAAAAACTACAAGAACCTTACAAAGAACCACGGCTACGAGATGGATATTCTTGAAGTTGGTGTTGCATACGGTTCGGATATTCCAACAGTAAAAAAACTGTTGATTGACGCTATCGAGAAACTCGAATGCATTGATCACAACCGACCCGTGAAGGTGGTACTGAAAGAGTTTGGTGACAATTCAGTAAACCTGAAGATTCTTGTATGGGTACCAGTATTAGGCCAATATGGTGCTGGTGGAGAAATCATGGAATGTGTATATAACACATTAAGCAAGAACAATATTGAAATTCCATTCCCACAAAGAGATATTAGAATTATAAAAGAAAAATAATATACCACAAATATATGACGAAAGAAGTATTTATAGCAGGACCATGCGTGATAGAGTCGGCAGAACTACTGGATACCGTGGCTCAAGAATTGGTGAAGATTAACAAAGAATTAGATGTTGAAATTATCTTTAAGGCATCTTTCGATAAAGCTAACCGCACATCAATCCACTCTTTCAGAGGACCTGGCATTGATAATGGTTTAAAGATGTTGGGTGATGTAAAAGAAAAATATGGTCTGCGTATATTGACAGATATTCACGAAGCTTGGCAAGCAGAGAAGGCAGCTGAAGTATGTGATGTTTTACAAATTCCTGCATTTCTTTGCAGACAGACCGATCTACTGGTGGCAGCTGCACAGACAGGCAAGATTGTGAACATTAAAAAAGCGCAATTCCTGTCGGGAAGAGATATGGTTTATCCTGTGCAGAAAGCCAATGATAGCGGAGCTAAAGAAGTATGGCTTACTGAGCGCGGTAACACGTTTGGATATAATAACTTGGTTGTTGACTTTCGAAATATTCCCGATATGAAAGAGATTGTGCCTACAGTTATCATGGATTGTACACATAGTGTGCAGCGTCCATCAGCAGGCAATGGCAAAACTGTTGGCGATCGTAAGTTTGTACCAGCAATGGCAAAAGCAGCCAAGGCTTTTGGTGCTACTGGATATTTCTTTGAAGTGCATCCAGATCCAGACAAAGGACTCAGCGATGCAGCAAACATGTTGGAACTTGCCAAACTGAAATCTCTAATTGAAGAATTAAAACGATAACTCGATGAATCAAAATAACATAAAAGAAAGAATTGCCAAATCGTGCACCTATGCCGAGCAGTGTCTGCGTGATGAGGCACAAGCAGTATTAGACCTTATTCCACAACTTGACAGCGATTTTGAAAAGGCTGTAGAGATGATGTATAACTGCCACGGAAAGATTATTGTTACTGGTGTTGGTAAAAGTGGAAATATCGGTGCAAAGATTGCAGCCACACTGGCCTCTACAGGTACACCGGCTTTCTTTATAAACCCATTGGATGCTTATCATGGTGATCTTGGTGCAATGACTAGCGATGATATTGTTTTGGCATTGTCAAATAGTGGTCTTACTGACGAACTGCTGCGTTTCATCCCTATCCTTATGCATATGAATGTGCCAATAATCTCAATGACAGGAAATCCAAACTCTCTGCTTGCTAAATATAGCGCATGCCACATTACTGTACATGTTGACAAGGAGGCCTGTCCTCTGAACCTTGCACCAACAAGTTCAACTACAGCAGCTTTGGTTATGGGCGATGCCATTGCCATTGCACTAATGCAAGTTCGCGATTTCAAGCCAAGAGACTTTGCTCAGTTCCATCCAGGAGGCGAGTTAGGTCGTCGATTGCTTACAACAGCTGAGGATGTAATGCGAAGCGAGGAACTACCAATTGTACCAAAGGAAATGCACTTAGGGGAGGCAATCATTGCAGTAAGCAAAGGTCAGTTAGGCTTAGGTGTCAGCTTAGATGCAGAGGGACGTGTAGAAGGTTTGATTACTGACGGCGATATTCGTAGAGCCATGGAGAAATGGCAAGCTCAGTTCTTTGACCATTGTGTTAGTGACATTATGACCCCTACCCCAAAGATGGTCAGTCCTTCAACAAAGATTACCGAAGTGCAACGCATTATGCACAAGCACAAGATACATTCTGTTTTGGTAACAGACAAGAACCAGCATCTACTTGGTATTGTGGATAGCTATGCAGCTTCACTTATGAACGCATAACACAAGGTGACTTTTACTAAGTCACCACCAAAGCGAAAACAAAAATATATTTGCTAATAAGAAAAATAGAAATTTGAAAAAAATATTATTATTCATATTGCTTACCGTCGTGACGATGGCGAAAGCGCAAACTGCTGACTCGTTAGTAGCACAAGATTTGAGGACACTTGGAATAAACTTCTCCAACAATAACTCTGTTGTGCTACTGACTAATGGTCAGGAAAAGTTCGACGATTTGTTCCGTGCTATTGATCAAGCAAAAAGTTCAATACACATGGAATATTTCAACTTTCGTAACGACTCGATAAACAAAGAACTGATTAATCATCTTGCCCCCAAAGTAAAAGAAGGCGTTGAGGTAAGACTGCTCTATGATGCGTTTGGTAACACATCAAACAATCGTCCTATGAAGAATCGCGACCTAAAAAGGATTCGCAGTCTCGGCATAGAGATCTATGAGTTTGACCCTATCACCTTCCCTTTCATCAATCATGTGTTCACACGTGACCACAGAAAGATTGTTGTTATTGACGGTAAAATAGCATACACCGGTGGTATGAACGTTGCCGACTATTACATTAAAGGAACAAAACATGTGGGCGAATGGCATGATATGCATTGCCGACTGGAAGGTGATGTGGTTAACGATTTGCAAAGCATATTCATAAGAATATGGAACAAAACCACAAAGCAGAATGTGCATGGTACCAAGTACTATAGAGGCATTTATAATGCTGACTATGTAAAAGGGTTAAAAGAATCACCATGCGAGGATAGCGGGAGTATGATGGTTGGTATCATCAATCGTGAACCAAGAACAAGCAATAAGATTATTCGCCAGTTTTATCTCTCGGCAATAAACAATGCGCAAGACAGTATCAAGATAATAAATCCATATTTCACGCTTAACCATAAGATAAAGAAAGCACTAAAGAATGCAGCTAAGAGAGGTGTACAAGTAGAGATTATGCTGAGCACAAAGAGTGATATTCCACTAACACCTGACTGTGGATTCTATAACGCTCATAAACTGATGAAGGCAGGATGTACAGTATGGATGTTTGAAGAAGGTTTTCATCACACGAAAGTAATAATGGTTGATGGACGATTATGTACTGTTGGTTCAGCAAATTTGAACTCTCGTTCACTAAGTTGGGACTATGAGGACAATGCCGTTATACTTAACAAATGCACTACCCAGCAGCTTGATAAACTGTTTAATGAAGAACGTGCAAGAAGCTTTAAGCTTACACCAGAGACATGGAACAAATGGCGCACTGGGTGGCAGAAATTTCGTGGATGGTTTGCACATTTATTGTCACCATTCCTTTAAACATAGTAAGTAGCAAAAAAAACAACGAAACGATGGATGCAAAAAAGATGCAAGAAATGATAGGAAGTGGTCGCCCTAAAGTAGCTATCATAGATAACAATACTTTGGCGATAATGGGACTGAAGAATCTTCTTCAGCAGGTGATGCCTATTATGGAGGTTAAAACCTTCTGCTCTTTTAATGCTTTTATGGATAGTGATGTTGAACATTTCTTTCACTATTTCGTGACAACAAATATAGTTCTTGAAAATCGTCCTTTTTTCCTTGACCATCAGCGCAAGACAGTTGTATTAACAATATCCAACGACCCCAACTCTCAGCTTAGTGGTTTTCATTGTCTAAGTGTTAACACCAGCGAAGAACAACTAATAAAAAACCTTCTTGAGTTGGCACAGTTTGGTCATGCTGGCGGTAAAAACCTGCCAAAGATACCTGAACAACAAATAACAAAGCAGCTCAGCGACCGTGAGATTGAAGTTTTGTCACAAGTTGCACAAGGCAAAATAAATAAAGAGATTGCTGATATTCTGAATATTGGCTTGACAACAGTGATCACTCACCGAAAGAACATTCAAGAAAAGTTAGGTCTTAAGAGTGTTAGTGCCCTTACCATCTATGCCGTTATGCACGGATATGTAGATATTAACAAAATATAATATGCGCAATGCAGAGCATTGCTAAATGAAAAATGAAAAATGATAAATGATAAAGAAGCGCTTCGCGCTTTCATTATCTCTATTCCATCTTTCATTATTCCATCATTTGTTTTCCAGATGCTAAGCTTGCTTAGCACTGGGTTGGGGAGATGATTCTTTCCAGAATCGATATGTTATGTCAACGAAGTCACTATCTGAAATTTTCTTATAAAGACGTTGGTTTGTTGTTTGATCTTTCAAACAACCAAGATGAGCAATATATGGGCCAACCTTGATATAATCAAAATCAGACTTATTTACCACCCCCGGCACTCTAAGTCTGCCACTATACCACCCTATCTTATATTCTGGGTGAACACGATGCATGTATTGTGCAAGCTGATTAATATATTCAGGTTCAGCATCACCCCCCATAAAACAGAAACACGTTACTTCGGAACCGTATTCCAGCGCAAATCCGTCAAGAACAACAGGCGTTAGTGCCTCGCCAATATCTTGCCACAGAAATTTGCTGTGACACCCTGGACAATGGCAAGGGCAGTTGCTGATGTTTATGGCAAGAGTTACCTCATCAGGTATTTCCTGGAATACGATTCCTGTATTAACGTATTTCATAGACATAGATTAAACTTCAACAAGTTGTTTTTTCTTATCAGGGTTATGCTGATAGAAACGACGAGAAGCCTCTGCCTGACGAGGAGCAGAGAAGTTGCTTACACGCTTCAGATAACCTATAATACGAGTCATATAATCAACATTCTTGCTATGACAGCATGGACATTCATGAAGGTAACGCTTATCAATATGCCCACAGTCATTACAGATAGTATTAGGAATGTTGAATGTAAAGTAATTACATCCTTCTTTCGCTGCCACACAGAACATATGGCGATACTGCTCTTTAGAAAGATGTTCTTCAAGGTTCATATGAAGAGCCGAGCCACCGGTAAGATGCTCAATATATGGAGCACCATGCAGTTTGAACTTATCAATAATACTCAGGCTGTCATCTTCTACGACATAGAAATAACTGTTATAGCAATCACGAGGAACAAAGTATCCATCTTCACGATCCCATTTTGCGTGTTTCACGCCCACATTTTCAGCAGGAATCATCTCACAATTAAACATAAGATCCTTAGTACGGAATTGCTTATTATATTTCTCTATAAGACTAAGCAGTTCTTTTACGAAAGCCTTATACTTCTCATTAGGAGTTATCTGCAAGCCCATAAACTCTGCAGCCTCTACAAGACCATTGATACCAATGGTAAGATACTGACGAGACATATTAATATATCCAGCATCAAACAAAGGCAACATACCATGTTTTTGCAATTCAAGTAAATTCTCATTATAAGCTATCTGAACCTTATGACATAGTTCTATAACATGAGAAAGGTATTCCTTATAATCTTGCTTATTGTTTATAGCATACTGTATGCAGCGATTAAGGTTTATGGTAAGCACAGACTTAGAACCAGTAGAGACACCACCTGCACCAAGTGTGTAACTAAATCCATTGTCCTGAATCTCGTTACGCAAACGGCAGCAAGAACTGAGCGAGTCGGCATTGTCACTAAGGTAAGTAAAGAAGCTATGACCTGCAGCATACATCTCTGCAGCAAAGTCGCCCCACTCTTTATCCTTGCAATCGCCATTCTCTGTAAGCATTGCCATAGTCTCAACAGGGAAAGTAAGAACAGTCTTTGTACGTTCCTCATTAAACCACTTCATAAAACGTTTCTGCAACCAGTTCACACCTTCCCAATCAGGCTGCGAACCATCAGGGAAGAAGAAGTTACCGAAAAGGCTCTCGAAATAATACTTATCATAATATGATATATTCCAGAAAACAGCCTGATAGTTACGAGCACCAGTAGGCTGATTCAAAGAATATACAATCTGTTCGAAACAATCGGTAATAACCTTATCTATACTGCGTTTTTTAATACTCAGATCAACAATCTCGTCAGTACGCTTATAGTAGTCTTTACCGTATTCAAGTTCTATGAAATAGTTCATATACATAAGAAACTCAGGAGTAGCGCATGCACCTGCAAGCATAGAGCTCACCATAAACACCATATTAATGAAACCGCCACAAAACGACTTCAGATTGCTTGGTGCAGTTGAATTTCCGCCAATGCTTGTTGTACCGCCAATGAGCCATGGATACATGGTGATAGAAGCGCAGTAATTTGCAAGATTGGTTTCATCATTCTTATAAATAAAATGATGAGTCAGCAAGTAAATATACTCGTCTGCAAGTTCTTTTCCGTATATTTTTTTTATTCTGTCAGTAAGAAGGCGACGATTAAGGCGAATAAAGTTTGATTTAGGTAATTCACCAATGAGAGTAGCGATATTTTTATGCTCTACATTGGCATTAGCATCGTATTTTGAGCCAGTAGCAGCATTGGACGCCTCACAGTATTCAGACAAGAACTTGAGTTTAGATAGAGTTTCACGGTCTTCTGTGTGTTGCTGACGATAAAGCATAAAGCTCTTAGCTACCTTATAGTAGCCCTCACGCATAAGAGCCTCTTCAACTTGGTTCTGAATATCTTCCACCTTGATACCCTCATGAATATCTAAATGACTGATAATCTTAGAAATAGACCCCAAGTCAGCAGGTTCTGCAACAGATTCAAATGCCTTAATAATAGCATTCATAATCTTGTCAAGTGAGAAACGATCTTTGCTTCCGTCGCGTTTTGTAATGGTAAAGTTTTTAATCTCCATATGGTGTTAATGCTTTAGTTTTAGGGTAAACTTTTTGTGATTTTCATTTTTACAATTCTCCAAAAAGAAAACTTCATGAAGAAATCATAATATTAAATTAACCCGTTTTTTTGTTTCCCGCAAAGATAGCATAAAAAAGAAAAAATCGAGCATCGAGGCCCGATTTTCTTATGTTTTTTTACAATTATTAGCGAATGAATTTCAGGATTATTTACAGTGATTTTTAAAGTATTACTGACGAAATATCCACTAAGTTATTGACTATTGCATAGATAGTAAGTCCAGCCGGACTATGTATCTGTAATTTGCGTGCAATATTACGACGATGTGTAATAACTGTATTGGTAGAAATACACAAATGATCAGCAATTTCTTTGTTAGTCATACCTTGAACAAGACTAATAATAACGTCCTTTTCACGATCGCTCAATGCATCAGAATTGTCCTGGCTCTGATTTATCATATTGCTTATCTTCACGCTTACATCGCTTTGGCGATTCTTCTTCTCAAGACTTCGAATAGCAGGTACGAAAATCTCGTCCTCAACAAGTCGGTGAGCAGAAAGCCATTCTTCATTATTATATATATCGTAAAGAGTTGCAGTAAGCTGATTGTTATGAAGTCCGTCAGAAGGCAGGTATTTAATAATAATATTCTTTAATTCCTTAAGTTTTATATCTGCCTGAGTATGATGTTTTGAGAATGTATCAATATCATAATCCCCCACTACATTGTTATCGAGCAAAGACTGCACATAAGGGAACACGTTTTTCTCCTCATACTTCATGTGAGAATGAATCTGATGAGCATACTCATCATATAATTTCAGTATCAGACGTGCAAGATTATCATTTTCATCAAGAGCCTCAGAAAGTTCTTTGCGAATGAAAGGCAGTTGGAATCCGAGATAATATTCATGACTTGCCTTAAGATACTTCAAAAGAGTAGGTACAGAAAGACGCTCTATATCATCAATATTACGATAGCCATTGATAGTGTAATTTACAACAGTAAGAAATGTATTTGTATCAACGCTTTGGTCTTCGCATACTTCCCTCACTGTCTTGTCACCAAAGCCTATATTGATACCGAAAGCACCAAGACTCTGCAGTATGTTATAGTTATCACGGATGATATTGATGAGCTTATCATCAGCCTCATACATTTTCTGATTCTTCATTCTCTTTGCACGTATAATATGTAATTAGGTGCAAAATTATAAAAATACTTGCAGAAAAGCAATACTTACAAGTAGGTATTTAAAAACAAAAAGGGATGCAAAGTACTTTGCATCCCTAATAAAATATTGTGATGATGTTATTTTGCGTAAGCAACAGAACGAACCTCACGGATAACGGTAATCTTAACCTGACCTGGGTAAGTCATCTCGTTCTGAATCTTTGTTGCAATCTCATCGCTGAGCTTCAGACTCTCATCGTCGGTCATCTTATCAGCTCCTACGATAACACGAAGCTCACGACCTGCCTGAATAGCATAAGTCTTGGTTACACCTGGATAACTCATAGCAATAGCCTCAAGATCGTTAAGACGTTTGATATAAGCCTCTACAACCTCACGACGAGCACCTGGGCGAGCACCAGAGATAGCGTCACAAACCTGAACGATTGGAGCAATGAGACTGGTCATCTCTGCTTCATCATGGTGTGCAGCAATAGCATTGCAAATATCAGCCTTTTCCTTGTATTTCTCAGCTATCTTAGCTCCATAGAGTGCGTGTGGCAATTCAGTCTCCTCATCTGGCACCTTACCAATATCGTGAAGCAAACCAGCACGCTTAGCCTTCTTAGGATTGAGTCCAAGTTCAGAAGCCATAACAGCACAAAGGTTAGCTGTTTCGCGAGCATGCTGCAATAGGTTCTGACCATAAGAAGAACGATATTTCATCTTACCGACGATACGGATAAGTTCTGGATGCAAACCGTGAATACCAAGGTCGATAGCTGTGCGCTTACCAGTTTCAATAATCTCGTTCTCCAACTGCTTCTTAACCTTAGTAACAACCTCTTCGATACGAGCTGGGTGGATACGGCCATCGGCAACAAGCTGATGAAGAGCCAAACGGCATATTTCGCGACGAACAGGGTCGAAAGCTGAGATTACTACTGCATCTGGTGTATCGTCAACAACGATTTCTACACCTGTAGCAGCCTCAAGGGCACGGATATTACGTCCTTCACGACCAATAATGCGTCCCTTTACCTCGTCATTTTCAATATGGAACACACTAACACTATTCTCGATAGCAGTTTCAGTTGCTACACGCTGAATAGTCTGAATAACGATTTTCTTCGCCTGATTAGTTGCGTCGAGCTTAGCCTGGTCTATAATCTCATTAACATAGCTTGCAGCATCGAGTTTAGCCTGGTCTTTCAAACTTTCAACCAAACGGGCCTTAGCCTCTTCAGCGCTCAAACCAGAAAGTTCCTCGAGTTTTGACTGCTCTTGCAGCATCATCTTTTCAAGGTCCTGCTGCTTTACAGCCAACAGTTTCTTTTCATTGTCAACACGCATTTGGAACTGTTCAACCTCCTGACGGCGGCGACCGATTTCCTCCTGTCGCTGATTAAGACTGATTTCGCGTTGTTTTAGTTTGTTTTCACTCTGCTGAATCTTAGAGTTGCGTTGCTGCACCTCTTTCTCCAGTTCACTTTTCTTGTTTAGGAACTTCTCTTTAACCTCAAGAAGTTTTTTCTCTTTAATAACTTCAGCTTCTTTTTCGGCAGCTGATACCATTTCATTATATTTTCCCTTAATTACATAACGGAAAATTGCGTAGCCTACTAATCCACCCACAACAAGGGCGACAGCAGAAACTATGATGCTTGTTAATACCATTATTATTTATTTAAGTTCATTTATTATTTTGATGATACATACCTTTATTATAAATGAACAAATATATTTTTAGTCTTTCAGAGCATCTTCAATTTCAGAAGTAAGTTTGCCAAGAAGGTCCGAGAACGGTTCGGTATCGTTACGAGACGCTTCACGCTCATATCTCAAAGCAATATCAATGAGACTCATATACAATAAATCCTTTTCGCCTTTAGTTCCTTTAAAGGCGTTTGCATAAGTATTCACAGTATCAGTAATAAGCTTTGCTGCATTACGATACAGATATTCTTCTTCTGGAAGAACATTCACCGACATTTCTGTATCGTACACATGAAGTCGTATACGTAATTTTTCTTTCTTTACTTCTGCCATCGCTTCTGATTATTTGCCACTCAGTAGCGTAATACATTTGTCCACGTCTCTGATGAGCGATTGAACTCTCTTCTTGGCTCCTTCAATGTCGCCGTCAGTAATTTCAATCATCTTAGCCATCTTGAGACTATCGTAATCTCGTTGCGCCTGAGCCAACTGTTCCTGAAGCTGTTTTATTTGAGCGTTTTTCTCCTCTACCTGTTCGTTCAACTTCTGACAAGCAGTTTTAGTTTCCTTAAACTGCAAAATCATTTGTCTCACACGGGTAGAAAACAGATTCAAAGTTTTCTCATTTGCGTCCATAGATATACAATTTGGTTACAAAATTAAAATTTTAAATTGACAAAACCAAATTATTCTTAAAGTTTTTGTTTAAGAAAAAACAATTATTTCATCATTGCTTTGGCCTTCTCAACCTGCTGCTCTGATGGTTTTGGTTCTTTCTTTGCCAACATTACTACCTGATAAACGAAGTCTGTAATCCATTTCTGCGAGAAGCCTAAGCGCTGATCATACTGACGAATAGCCATAACAGCCTTGATTACACTTGCATCGGTATAATCATTCTTGGTAAAGATATCAGAAACTGTTTTCTGAGTCATTGTATAGATAGCCTTTTTAAAGAAAGAAGGCAAACGAAGTTTAAACTTCATTAAATTACCAGTAAGCATCATCAAATCCTGTGTGAAGCCCTGGAACTGAATGAGATAGGTCTGAACATCCTGAATTTTACGACAGTTCTTACGAATGCTCTGGTCAATCTCCTTGAAGAAACTATCATCGAGAGTGTACATCTCTTTCAACATTTTCTTACAATGATTGCGTTCACCGATACCTATCTTATTATTTACTGTAGCTACATGGAAAGTAGCCTTGAACATACGCAAGTCAGGAAGCATAGCAAGATTGTTTACTCCTGTATTTGTTGCTATCGATGCCTGGAAATACACTCTTATAAGAGTCATAAAATCTTCCATTCCACCAACCTTACTTGCATTATCTTTATTTCCGAACAATTTTGATAAAAATCCCATAATAATTTTTGTTTAACTTTGCAAAGTTACAAAAAAACGAGTGCAGAACAAAATAAACGTGTTTATTTTTTATGCCGAGTGCATTCAACTTCTCGACTTTAGACTAAAAGTTACAAAAAACGAGTGCAGAACAAAGAAAATAATGTGGAATTATAAACTACTATTCAAAAAAGTCACTTTTTAATAAATGTGGTTTCTCTTTTTTTTATACCTTTGCGAGAAAATATAATTAAAAGCCAAAGTTACGCCCATGAAAGGAATTGTACTTGCCGGAGGTTCTGGCACACGTCTATACCCTATCACAAAGGGTATAAGCAAACAACTGATACCTATTTTTGACAAACCAATGATATATTATCCTATATCAGTATTAATGCTTGCTGGTATCAAGGATATCCTTATCATATCTACCCCATTCGACTTACCTGGTTTCAAGCGTTTGCTTGGCGATGGTCATGAACTTGGAGTAAACTTTGAATATGCCGAACAGCCAAGTCCAGATGGATTGGCTCAGGCTTTTATCATAGGCGAAAAGTTCATTGGCAACGACAGCGCTTGTTTGGTTCTTGGCGATAATATTTTCTATGGCGCAGGCTTTACTGGTTTGTTACAAGAGAGTGTTAAAGCTGCAGAAGAAGGCACAGCAAGCGTTTTCGGCTATTACGTTAACGACCCTGAGAGATACGGTGTTGCAGAGTTCGACAAGAACGGCAACTGTTTGAGTATCGAAGAAAAACCAGAGAATCCGAAAAGCAACTATGCCGTTGTGGGTCTTTATTTCTATCCAAACAGCGTAGTAGAAATAGCTAAAAACATAAAGCCTTCATCACGAGGCGAGCTCGAGATTACCACTGTCAACCAAGAATATCTGAAACAACAGAGTTTGAAGGTACGCACCCTGCAACGCGGTTTTGCGTGGCTCGACACAGGCACCCACGACAGTCTTTCCGAGGCAAGTACCTTTATCGAAGTCATTGAGAAGCGTCAAGGACTCAAGGTAGCCTGTCTAGAAGAAATAGCCTTCCGCCAGGGATGGATTGATGCCCAGCAAGTAAAGAAATTAGCAGAGCCAATGCTCAAAAACGACTACGGAAAGTATCTTTTGAGCTTGACAGAAGAAAAATAAAAGCATAAATACGATGGAGAAAATCCCTCCATCGTATTTTTTTGACACATATATTTGCCCTATTAAAATAAAAAGCGTATATTTGCCCCCGCATCAAAAAAAACGATGCACAAATGTAGCTTAAACCATTGAACACATTAATTAATAATTATAATCTAAATCATGGCAAATTCAGTAAAGAAAATTTTGTCAGGCGATTTTAACAAGAGAAAGGCATTGATGTTTGGCATCACTGCCTTATTAACGCTCATTGTTTGGAATCTGCCCTCAAGCTGTTTTGGTATAGATGGTCTTACCACAGTACAGCAGCGCACCATCGCCATCTTCGTTATGGCAGTAATGCTTTGGCTCACAGAGGCTATCCCTGCTTGGGCCACATCAGTAACCATCATTTTCGTATTGCTATTCTGTGTTAGCGATTCCGCCTTTAACTTCCTGCAAGGATCTGAGGGTGATGCCGGAAAGCTTCTCGACTATCAAGGTATCATGGCATGTTTTGCCGACCCAACAATCATTCTCTTCCTTGGCGGTTTCATCTTGGCGATTGCAGCAACGAAATCAGGACTTGACGTAGTGATGGCACGCAATCTGATAAAACCATTTGGTAAAAAGTCAGAGAATGTGCTCTTAGGCTTCATGCTCATCACTGGTATCTTCTCAATGTTCATCTCTAACACAGCCACAGCGGCAATGATGCTTACATTCCTCACCCCTGTGTTTAAATCATTACCAGCCAACGGAAAAGGACGTATAGCCCTCACTATGGCTATTCCTATCGGTGCTAACTTCGGTGGTATGGGAACACCTATCGGTACGCCTCCTAACGCCTTTGCTTTCAAAACCCTTAATGAATTAGGAATGGGTATAGGTTTCGGGCAGTGGATGGCTGTTATGGTACCACTTGTTATCGTGATGCTTATCCTTTCATGGTTTATCATTAAGACCTTCTATCCTTTCTCAAAGAAAACAATAGAACTGCAGATTGAAGGCGAAGTGAAATGGAACTGGCGTACATACGTTGTTGCCATTACATTCGTTACCACCATCCTGCTTTGGGTATTCGGTAAGCAGGTAGGCATCAACGCCAACACCGTAGCAATGCTTCCTATTGCCGTATTTGCATTCACTGGTGTAATTACAGCTGACGACCTTAAAGATATTGACTGGGGCGTTATCTGGATGGTAGCAGGTGGTTTCGCTCTTGGTCTTGCCATGAACGGAACAGGTCTTGCCGAGAATGCCGTTAAGAGTATTCCATTCGGCGACTGGAACCCTATCGTGATACTTATTATCTCTGGTGTGCTTTGTTTCGCACTCAGTAACTTCATCTCAAACACAGCCACAGCCGCTTTGCTTATTCCTATCCTTACTGTGGTTTGTCAGGGAATGGGCGATGCCTTGTTACCAATCGGAGGTACATCAACCGTTATCATAGGTATTGCCGTAGCCGCCAGCTGCGCTATGTCACTTCCTATCAGTACCCCACCAAATGCCATTGCCTACTCTACTGGTCTTATCGAACAGAAAGACATGGCCAAGGCCGGTTTCACATCAGGCGTGATAAGTCTTGTAATAGGTTATATTGCCCTAATTGCATTCTGCAAGTTAGGAATATTATAATTAAGGAGATAGAAGAAGTTAGAAGGAGATAGAAGTAGATAAAAGACATTAGTTTTAATGGCATTGTCCTCTATCTCCACCGCAGAAAGCGGCAAAATCCTTTTAACTCAATACAACTTCTTTTATTATTATAATTTAGATCTACGAACTTTTTCTATTAGGGCTTCCTTGAGATTAGCATCTTCAGGAAGTCCTATTTTTGCTCTGATATGTGCTCGCTGACTTCCCACATTACCCTTTGTTTTTTTCAAAAACCGGCATATATCTCCCGTTGTCTTTCCTTCAATAATAAGTTTCGCTATCTCCAGTTCTGAAGGAGTGAGCATTGGGAAAACCCTTTTCAGATTATCTTTTTCAGCCTCTTTAATCACCAAATAATTCTTCAAAGCTGTCATCATCCTATGACGTGTTTCAACGTTAATAGAATCTATAAAACTATAAAGCGTTGATTTATCTTCACTATCAGACTCCGCCTTCTCGTTTGTCAACTGAACAATTTTCAATATCTGACTTGTATCCAAACCCAAGGCAGACATAAGCTGAACCTCACGTTCGCGCATATCAATATTATCTGTACGCAAGGCAAG
>JAEEGL010422712.1_pt1 | contig 15113 bp, 14 predicted proteins | sample 9134231 | NCBI WGS metagenome assembly JAEEGL01 (sample SAMN16246548, study PRJNA631951) | gut metagenome | biome: gut microbiome; feature: rumen; material: fiber-attached | host: Bos | place: Iran: Karaj | collected 2018-10 | reverse complement strand
GCTGAAACATTCTATTTCAATCCAGTCATCAGGATCCATGAAGTACAACAGTTCACCATGGGCGTATTTCATCCCGGTGTTTCTCGCTTCGGATACGCCCTGATTTTTTGTATGGATGACCTGAAAACGCTTATCTTTTTCAGCATATTCATCACAGATTTTTCCTGTGTCATCGGTAGCGCCGTCATCTACTAAAATCGCTTCCCATTCTTGTAGAGTCTGTGCAATGATGGAATCCAATCCACGGCGGATGTAATTCCCAACGTTGTAACAGGGGAGAACTACTGAGATTTTTACTTGTTCCATAAAAATTTAATCCTATTGACGTTGAAATACTTGTTTATATTGTTGTTTTAATATTGTCCTATATAGAGCTCTTTATAAATTTATCAGTCTTTCCAATTCTGTTCAAAATCCAGCAACCTGCAAAAAGAAGCCACGAGCAATGAAGTTTTAGCAGTCGGACAGGAATGGAAAACTTACGAGGGGCTCCTTTTAAACTTACTTTTCGTATGGATTCCTGAACTTCAGGATCTGATACATATTTATGGTAAAGTATGTAGTTACTCATTTTTTTTGAAAAAAACAAAGCCATTTTCAAGCAAGACAATATATGAGAACCCATGTAATAATCATGTAAGTCAAATTCCTTTATCATGTCGCGTAGCCGCTTTGTAATTTGAAGCTGCTTGTATTTGTAGTTGAAGGTGCGCTCGACATTCCTATCGCTATTAATTATACTGCCTTCTCTCTGAAAATAATTGTAAAACATATCGGGGAGGCTTACAAGTTTTTTTGCTCTGTACGTGGCTTCGACCATGAAAAAACCGTCATCATATAGGGGAACTTCTGGAAATTGCAAGTTGTTATCTGTTACAAAAGTTCGCCTGAACATGTAGCGCCACATGCTTTCAGTCCTTCTTAAATCCCAAATGTTCTTCCCAGCATAATAACCGTCAAGTGCTTTTTGGCTGAATCCAACGAGTTGGCTGGTATATTCTTTCCATATTTCTGAACCATTGTAAATACCGAATTCACTAGGTTGTTCAAATATTCTATCGCTGTAAATCCATTTTGCACCAAAGTGAACAATGTCGCAATCGTATTGTTTGTAGGTCTCGTAACATTTGCTAAAACATTCTTTTTCAATCCAGTCGTCAGGATCCATGATATATAGCAGTTCGCCGTGTGTGTGCTCCATTCCGGTATTTCTGGCACGGACTACGCCTTGATTTATTGTGTGAATGACATGGAATCGTTTATCTGTCGCTGCATATTCATCGCAGATTTTGCCGGTGTCGTCGGTTGCACCATCATCCACCAAAATCGCTTCCCATTCTTGCAGAGTCTGTGCGATGATGGAGTCTAGTCCGCGGCGGATATAGTTTTCCACGTTATAGCAGGGGAGGACTACGGATATCTTAGTCTTTTCCATGTAAAAGTTCCTTATATAAAGTGACCATTTTCAGAGAGCATGCATATGCATTTACAAGTGCTTTTATCATTTTTCTTTCTTCTTATATGCTACTCGTTATGAATCTTTTCTTGATTTTGTTCAGAATCCAAAGGTTACGGATATGAACTTTAGACTGTTTCATCTTTGTTTCTGCTTTTGCTTTTTAGGAAATTACCTAATTTCTTAATAAAAAATTTTCCAATCGAAAGACTTGATACAACTACAATGGCTTTGAGAAAAAACCATTCTTTGATATAGTTATTGTCTTTCAGGACCTTCAAAAATTGAATTGCAACCTGCTTATATATTGGAGTCGTTGGTCCGTTAATGTACAAAAGACAAAATCCCTTAAGAAAATACTTTACTTCTTGTGCGCTTTCGGTGGGGGATAGGTTTTTGGCTACTTCAACATAACGGAGTCCAATACCGGCTCTGATGTCTTTATTTGGCTTGGTTGTGATGGAATTAGGCCGTTTGCAATACTTGTATGTAATATCAGGAATAATGTAAAGATGGCTAAGATATTTAAAATATTGAAAATGCCAAAAATAGTCTTCGCCAAGGAAACCCTCTTTGAAGTAAAGCAGATTTTTTAGTAGAAATGTCCTCTTTACCAATTTATTCCAAGCATATTTATTATGCGCCTGTTTAGAAAAGTAAAAGTCTCTTACAACTTTTCTTGTGGTCAAGTCCTTTTGTGGCGTGGGCATGGGGCATTCTGCTTTTCCGTTGTTGCTGTCATCCCAGATAACGGTGTAGCAACCTTCTACCATCTCTATTGTAGGATCGTTCAAAATGGGGCGTGACATTTTTTCAATGCAGTCAGGCGTAATTTCGTCATCACTGTCGAAAAAATAAAGATAGTCTCCAGTTGCGGCATCTATTCCTGTGTTTCGGACTGCAGATAGCCCCCTGTTATGCTCGTGGTTTAAAATTCGAAATTGGATTGGCCCATTATAATCTGCGATAAGGCGCTCAGCAATGACTATGCTGTCATCTGGAGATGCGTCGTTTACCAAGATGCATTCGATGTCTTGGTATGTTTGTTTCATGACGGATTTGATGCAACGTTCAATATAGGGTTCAACGTTATACACGGGAATGATTATAGATACTTTCATGATATAAAATTTAAAAAGGTTTATTTTTTGTTCTGGTTTTTTAGGAAAATACCTAATTTTTTAATAGTCGTTCTTGTTGGTGCGAATTTCGATAAGATAATGATGATTTTGAGGAAAAGCCAATCCCTAATGCAGTGGTTTTCTCTTAAAATTTTTGAAAAACGTTTTGCCGCCAGTTTATATTCTAAAGTGGCAGGGAAACCAATGTAAAATTGACAGAATCCTTTTAAAAGGTATTTTACTTCTTGAAGGCTTTCTTCAGGGATGAAGTTCTTGGAAATGTCTTCATAAATAAGACCATAGAAATAATGAATGCGTTTTGGGGATGTTCCCGTTATTGTGGAGTTGGGTCGAATACAGTATTTGTATGTAATATCGGGAATAATATAAAGATGACTAAGAAATTTGTTATACTGAAAATGCCAAAGAAAATCTTCCCATAAGACGCCTTCCTTGAAATATAACTTATTTTTTAATATAAATTCTCTTTTTACTAATTTATTCCATGTTGATTTGTTTTCGTATTGCCTAGAAAAAAAGAACTTTCTCACCGCTTCTCTAGAAGTAAATTCTAATTGTGGTCTCGTATCAGAATGTTCTGATATGACATTGTTGTTGTCTTTTTTAATGGTTACATAACAAGCGTCCACCATTTCTATTGTAGGGTCTTTCAAAATGGGTTGTAACAGTTTTTCAATACAATCAGGCGTGATTTCGTCATCACTGTCAAAAAAATAAAGATAGTCTCCAATAGCGGCATCAATTCCTGTATTTCGGGCAGCAGATTGTCCCCTGTTTTGGTCGTGACTTAAAATTTTGAATCGGATTGGTCCGTTATAATTAGCGATAAGGCGTTCCGCAATGTCCATGCTGTCGTCGGGAGTGGCGTCGTTTACCAGAATGCATTCGATGTCCTGGTAAGTTTGGTTCATCACCGATTTGAGGCATCGTTCGATATAGAGTGTTACGTTATATATAGGAATGATTATGGATACTTTCATAATTTATGGTTTCTCTTTATATAAAACTATTTGTAAACTTTTTAAGGTTTAAAAGACTATGATAATATTGATTGGTATATGCGGTCCAGTTGATGACCGATTGTTTTGATGTTTAACGTCGTCTCAATTAGCATATCAGTTTGTGAAACGATATGTTTTCTCAAATTTTCATTTTCCATCATTTTATCCAAAGCTTCAGCCATTTTTACACTATCACCAACAGGAAAAAGAAGCCCTTGTTCGCCATCTTTAACTAAATCAGGGATTCCTCCTACAGGGGTCATAACGCAAGGCAATCCATAAGCCCAAGCATCCAATACAGCCATAGGGAATCCTTCTCTAACAGATGCTAAACAATATATTGAAGTCTCGTTAAATACTCGTTCTTTATTTTTTCCGCTAATCCATCCAAGCCACTCGACTTGTTCTTCAATTCCATATTCTTTGGCTAAACGTTTGCCATCCTCTAGTTCGTCAAAACCTTCTAACAGGTAGGGATTCCCCGCGAATACGATTTTCCAGTCTGGATATTTCTTGGCGACAAGGGAAAAACCTTTGAGGGCTGTGTCGTATCCTTTGCGGCGGCAGATAGTTCCGGCTAGTAAAATTTGATTCTTTTTTGCGATTGTGGTATCACGATGTGCAGGTATGCAGGGGTTATAAAGTACATGCGTGATACTCTCGGCTTCGGGCATGACCTCTACTAAACGGCTTTTCCATTGAGGCGAAAGGACGATTATGTAGTCAGCCAATTGCAGTAGCTTGAGAATCCGTTGATTGACATGAGAATCTAGCAAACTACGTTCATCAGCCAAATGAATGTGCACTAGTATTTTTTTTCTAAGCAACTTTGCCACACTTGCAAATACCCATTTTCTTGTTGCCGAAGCTTTATCCGCAGTATGGATATGCACCATATCATAAAAAGGAATAAAAAAAGCAAATTGTACTAGTGCACAAAGTAAATAGACAATTTTCCTCCATGCAGGTCCATCTTGATGCGTTTCAATCCATCGACAGTGGTATTTTTTCCACTGTTCTCCATTTTCATGAGCTTTAATAACGCTAGTAATTCCACCACGCGTCTTTCGAGAAGTTGCGACAACAAGAACTTTAGATTTAATCATAAAGCCTTTTCTCATGTTCAACAATCTGTTCTGGGGTAAAACGCATACGTATTATTTTAGCAGGAACACCCCCAATTATACTATATGGAGGAAATGATTTTGTCACCACAGCACCTGCAGCAACAACAGAGCCACGACCAATCGTAACACCTTTCAAAATGGTCACATTAGCACCACACCACACATCATCTTCAATAACAACAGGAGCATCATGCTCTGGAAGTTTTTCTTCATTGGTAACATCTGCGATATATTTACCAATTATATCGATTCGATGATCACCTGTAATAATAGTGGGATTTGGTCCAAAAATGACTTTTTTTCCTATAGTAAGAGGGGCTCTAGTACAATAAAAGACACTCCCCCTGGGAATAATAGAATCATCACCAATAGACATATTCCACAAGCCCTTAAAATCTGATTTTGAAGGGCGCATATAAATATTTTTGCCAGCATGGTGCAAAGCTCTCTTTACAAACACGAAAAGAAACTTATCCCATATGTAAGATGGTACTGAAAGAAATTTTATCATCGTTAACGACATGGACATTAGATACGACCTTTTTTCAATTAACAAAGTCAATCATTTTGAGATCTCTTTAAATTTTAAAATCTTAGCAGGCACCCCACCAACAATAGCATTGTCAGGTATATCCTTTGTCACGACAGCTCCTGCTCCAATAGTTACATTATTTCCAATATGAACTGGTCCAAGAATTGTAACACCCGTACTTATATATACATTATCGCCAACATAAATATCACCCACAACCTGATCTGGTGTTTTTTTACCAAAAAGCACCATGGGTAATATCGTTACGTTCCTTCCCGTATGCACATAGGTGTTCATCCTTATAAATCCTGGATGGACTATATACGCTCCAGGCCCAAGAACATTTGGCATAATATAAAGTCCTGATTTTTTTTTCAATCTACGGTAATTCCACATATACCAAAGATATGGAATCAAATTAAAAACATTCCTCTTTTTGTTGAGATAATATTCATAATAGCGCAAAGTTCTCATAAAAGCAATAGGAAGATAATCATCCGCAAATGTTATCCACTTTATAAAACGCCTCTTGAAAGAAATGGAATTTTTATCTTCTTTTAAATAGTATTTTAAATCAAATTTTGATTTTATCATATTAAAGCACTCTTTCGTTATTTGTGAGCATAATTTTTTCATAATTACAAAGAACAAAGAAAATCAGCCAATTGAAGTCCTACAATCTTATAATTAAAAAACATTTCGCCAACTTTATAACCATTTTTCCCAATATTTTTAGCAAGATTAGGATGAAGAGAGATCCACCTAAACGCGTCTATAAAACCCTCCGGATTATAATTACAAAAGAACGCAGATTCTTTATCCCTAAAATAAAATTCAGTTTCACCTACTCCACAAGTAATAATTGGAGTTGAAGTCGAAGAGTACTCAGCTATTTTTTGACTAAAGCGAGCATGATCCTGCTCAGAAGACGGATCTAAAGGAATGATTAATCCCAAAGCATTTTTATACAAAGAAATCAATTCACAATAAGGAATATTTCGTTTAACCTTTACAACATCCCCTCCCTTCATTTGTTCAATATGTTGAACTATAACTTGCACTTGAGAATCACTACCGGCCAAAACTAAGACTAATTTCTGATTATTCCTTTCCATATTTTGATAACTAATAAAAGCATCTATAAGAGGCAATATAACACGAGAATATGCGGCATAAACACAGTAAACAAAATAATTAGAACTCGTATTTCCTTCTTGAATTCCGTTAAATTCAGCTATCACAGGAATCTTCAAATATGGTTTGTTAAATTTTTTTATTTTTTTTATAATATACTCGCTAATAGGTAATATTCCATCTGCTAAATAGCCAAAATTTTTCGTGTATAAGTAAGCACTTGGCTTTCGAAAAAAATGTATCGATTTTACAGTAGGCAACCACTCATGAGATATAACCGCAATCTTGTACCCAAATTTACGAGCAAAGAAACAATAAACTTTATAGATATGATAATCTGGAGACTCTAAAATCACAACATTCTTTTTTGATGATTCATATAATGATTTCAAATCGTTTTTTAAGTCAGAGAGATTTTTCAGCCAACTTATAATTTGACTACCTTTTTTAGGATAGGAAATTACATCGCACAAATTAGCATAATGAAGTACAGTTCGACGATTAACACATGAACAACCGACTATGGAATTGATGATTGTAACACGCCCTCCTTGTTCAACAAGGCCTCGCGCCATAAATTCTGTTTTAGTATTAGTTGCTGCAAAACTATACCCAAAACCAGCTCCAGTTCCTAGAAAAACAACATTGAGATTAATCATATATACCTAATCACCTTACATGGATTTCCCGCAGCAACAACATTAGCCGGAATATCGCGAGTTACAATACTACCAGCTCCAATCACGCTATTTTCGCCAATGTGAACACCCTTCAATACTTTCACACCATACCCCAGCCAAACATTATCTTCTATAACAACGGGGGCATTTTTTCCAATTCGAGGATCATCAGAATGCCAGTCACTATCTGTAATCATTGTATTCGCGCCACACCTAACATTATCACCTAATTTTATAGACAATGCCGCACCTATGACTGTTCCAGAAAAACCGCAATTGTCACCAATATGAATTTCTGCATTTCTCGCAATGGTAGATACCATACAAGGAGAGTAAACACCTATCAAATTTGAGCGATGCGACGAATTAAAACGACAATTCTTTCCTATAGAAATAATGCTGTTCGGTTCCGTTCGAAATACGGTCTTTCCGAAAAAACGACTTTTTGAACCAAGATTTACACCCCACCACCAAGCCGTCAAAATATTTGGTAAAAACCAAATATACGGACGAATTCTATTTGCAACAACATTGCAATAATGAGCTAATGAATTTGATTTATGAGTCATAAGAATTACCAATAACAACCTGATTCGACTGATTTCGCATTTTTTATAGTTTCAGATTCACTTGGATGTACCCAATATTCGTTAAAAAGATCTCGATAACAAGAATGCGTATACTGTGATTCCCAACGTTTGCCTTTAATTCCAAACAACAATTGTAGCCCCCCTCCCATGTGAAACCCTTTTTTCCCAAGTTCTTTACAATGAGCAGCCAAAGGCAAACCATACGCACCACATCCGATAAGAGCAACATCAAAATCTGTTTTATCAATTTGCTCAATCATTGAATCTAAAGCCACAAACCAATTGGAGAATTGGCATTTTTCCCCCGCTAGAGTTTGAACTGCCTTTACAACGGTAAAACTCTTAAAATCAGGAAGCCAGTCCTTTGAAGGGAATAAATGAGTTCTTTTTTCATATTGTTTCTCAATGGTTTCCTTGAATGGATGTATAACAAGAACTTTTTTTCCTTCTAAGGCCTTCATCCAGGAATGTTCACAAAAAAATGGATACAGGGCTTCTAACTGAAAAAATTGACACTTGGAATTGAACGGCAAAAATTTTTCATAGTACGAAAACCGTCCTGCCAAATCCATTGTTGGAATATACTTTAAATACATTTCCGCAAATTTTTCTAGTTCTTTTAAGTCACCACCAGGGAAAAATCCAGAATATTTACACAAGTCACTATCTAATCTTGGGAAATCCCACCATGGCAATCTTGTTTTATCTGTAATGTAATTAAGCAGTTTCTTGAAATAACTTATATCACTATGGACCGTTATATAATTATTTATGACAGCTCCTTCAGTCGTCCCCATTCTGCCAATAAAGCAAGGCTTATCTGCATTTAACAATTCAAAAATTACTCGATTGGCCTCATCTCTCTCATTTTCGCTCGGCCAAGATTTGCCTACATACTTCTTATTCAGCGCTCTTTTGTATATTACACTTAACAACTTCATTACTTCAGTCTTCATACAAAACATTCCCTTCTCTTGACTATTCTACCGATTTACAAATAGACTGATACACATTTTTCAATTCTTGGACAACATTGCCAGGGTTGTGTCTTTCAACAGCTTTAATTCTTGCTTTTTGCCCCATAGCAATGTATTTTAAATAATCATTTCGGCAATCCATAATTGAACCGGCTAAAACATAAGGTTCCCCTTCCTGAACCAAAACACCTTCCACACCATCCTTCAGCATACTTGACGTTCCGCCAACATAAGAGGCTATTATAGGCATACCAAGAAGCATCGCCTCGCATAAGGAGTTTGGACTATTTTCAATTCGACTGACTTGAACAAATAAATTTGATGATAGCATAGATTCAATCAATTCAGAAGATTTTCTACGTCCAAAGAACTTTATAGATGGACTTTTCCTACTAAATGACGTTAATTTCTCCGCTAAAACAGCCATTTCATCGTTAGAACCTATTCCTAAAATATTCCATTCAAAATCAAAACCTGTATTCATCAATATTTGCGCTGTTTGGAAAATTACTTCAACCCCCTTCCATAATCCACAACTTATCGTAGAAACTATCGTGAATTTTTTATTACAAGGATTTTGCCACTCTTTATCAAAAAAATCCTTTCGAAGAATTTCATTACAAACATAATATTTACGTTGTGGATTTAAAGCCAAAGAACACATTTTATCCCATTCCGTTCGACCAATTACATTTTTTATTTTACGGTATATTTTTATTTCTCTTGCAGCACCTCTGCAAAAACGGCGATACGAAGCAAGAGTTCCATCCAACAACATTTTTCTTACAAATGAAGAATTCGTGACTACAATTTCTCGAGGAATACCAGAAAAGTACTTATTCTTATAAGGGGCTAACATTCCTTGTATAGAAAGGCATATTTTATTTACATCAATATAATCAGCAATCAAGCCAAAGTTTTCTTCAGATCCATGTATATGAATAATATCAGGATTTACGCTTGACACAACATCTAAAAGACGTTTTACCTCAATAGAATCATAGCTATCAGAAAATTGAGAACGAATTCTATAGATATATCTTCCAATTTTTGAACAATTTCCGGATCGCAATACAGGATGATAATATATACCAGAATATAAAAACGGTTCTAGGGCTTCGCCCCAGTAAAAAGCAATATGCAACTCAATTTGAGGAACCTTCTTCACCTCTTGAGATAGCGCATACAACCATCCACCGCCAATAACTGAATTGCCGGTTAGTTTTTTTTCAGCCTCACAAGGAGTATTTGTAAACCAAAGTATTTTCATACATTTTTTCTAAGGAAAAAGGTCTCATAAATTTGTTCATCATTCATATACCGAATATAGGGATTCATACAAATAACAACGCCCATCCAAATTACAAGAAATTTTAAATCAAACATCAACCAACCAAACGGATAAAGTTCCAATAGACTAACAAAAATATAATATCCAGAAGCTTTGCAAAGGACATTTTTCGATTTAAACATCCCATTTAACGAAGGTATTAGCAACAAAGCTATGTAAACAAAAGCCATCAAATAACCACCTTTTAAAACAAGATTATAGAATCCCGTTTCTGAGCTATACCTCCATCCATTAAGATAATCATCCTCATGTAATGGATAGTAATATCGTCCATTTAAGCCCTTTCCAAAAATTTTTTCCCAATCGTTCATTTGATTCATTAATGCAATATCAACACCAGAACGAGTATCTTGTAGTCCTCGACTCGCAATGAACGAGAAAATGGAAGAATTGACAAAAAAGTAAGCCGTCAACCCAATAAAAGACGCCATCATTATACAAGCTAACATTTTTCCTTTTTTACACTGTTGAATCCACATATATAAAGGAAAAATCATGTACAAAACTATTATAAAAGATCGACCACGTCGTCCAAGCAAAATTCCACCAAGAAAAACTGTCAACAAACCGCCCCAATGCCACAACCAATCCCTTCTTGATTGATATCTACCCAAAAAAACAAAAAACGAAAAAAAAGTGTACACGGTGTACGGCAGAAAGAATGAGCTTTCTGAAACATTTCCTTCAAACGCTTTGCCTATATTGGATAAGCGATTACTAGACTCTTCTAACAAAAAAGGGAATGCAATAACAAATAAAACTATTGAAATTTTGGCACATTTTAAGGCTAAATCCATAATAAAGCCATAATTAAAATACTTGTAGTCAATACGAGTTACTAAAGGCATGAGATAACACAAAATATAAAAAGGCTGAAATAAATGATAATTTATCATACCCATGGAACTAATCCATAAGTACTGATAATCAATCATATAACCTCGTATTATCATTACAACGCATATAAGGTTATACAAAATCAATAAGAATCTATAACGAGAATCAAAGGGATTTAAAGAATATTTTCTTAATGAGAAATATCCTTTTAAAATAAAATACAATCCGATGAGTTTTGTCAAAGCTATTATAAATTGATTACCATTGCTTATTTTCAAAAACACATCAGCGATGATGTTAAAGAAAACAAAACCTAATACTAATATATTAAAAGGAGTCTTTATCATTCTATCAAATTCTCTATTAAAACATCCCAATATTTTTCTTTAAAAAAAGGAGGATTGACAATCATATTTGTATTCTCTTTTAAAATATAATTTGCCTTTTCATATGCATCTTGGAGATTTTCCGCATATTGCACATTTTTCCCAAATATGTCCGCAGGGAACCATTTGACACCACTACTCAATTTATGGTCAGTAGAATTTATGACAATCACCGGCGTATTGGCAATCGCAGAAAAAATCGTTCCATGATATCGATCGGTTATCACAACTTGATACGTTGACATTTTTTCAATCATCTCATTTATCAAATCATCACGATATTTTCGCATCATTCCTGATGAAATTTTCAAAGTAGTATCAATTTTCTCTTTGCGAACATTTCCAAACCATAGCATCAAGCCATCAATATCGAGTTCAGAATAAAAAGATTCAATATCATCTCGCATACAAAAAAGGACGCCCTCTCTCTTCGTGTTATATATTCTAGTTCCTATCAAACTTGTTACAATATCCGGGAACAAAAATAATTTTGTTGTTCCAAAGAGCTGTTTTGCATTTTTATAGGAAACTTCATCACGACAAAAAATTGTTAAATTACCCCTGTTACTAAATGTTTTAGATACCATTTTTTTTACAAAAGGTGAATAAAAATTTATCGTTTGAGGAAGAATAATAAATCGATTATTCCAATGTTGTAGCAAAAAGTCATAGGTAAGCCATCCACCATGATGATCCGTAAAATAATACCCACTATGACCAATAAAAACGTCTTTTTTACGAATGGTCATTTTCAGAACAACAAATGCGAAAAATGAATAATTAAAGAACAACTCTTTAGGATTGTTTTTATAGCACGAAAATAGGAGCCCTATAGAGAGCATTTTATATTTACTGAATTTTTCTTTAATCCACTTTTCCGTGCACATCAGCTGCGCCTGATCACCCAAATTAGGATGCGAGGGAATACAAAATAATATGACCTTTTTTTTGAAGGTAAAAAATGCCTGCATAAAAAAGACAACTAATTGCCACATTTTACATATTTCTGATTTCATTAATGCAACCCATTTTTAAAGCGAGAAAAAAACTTATTACATGCACGACTAGGAATTGTCAAAAGCCGAATAATCTTAATCAATCGATCTGTATTTTTATGTTTTTGCAAATACAATACACTCCAATGTTTTTTTTCTGGCATCATATACTTCGAAATAACCTCGGAAAAAGATTTGCTATTAAAGTCTTCCCAAAATTTTTCACGCAATGGGTTCTTAGGATACGGTCTCGACAAGCATAAATTTGTTTTCTTAGCATCTTCAATATTTTTCTCGCGAAGTTCCATATTAAGGCTTTTCACGACATTCAAGGACTTATTGCTATTTGCAAGAATTAGACTTACACCCTTACATTGAAAATCTTTATCTTTTTGATCTGTTTTTTTGTAGCCCCACCAATCTGCAATCGTAAAATCACTAACACGGTCTGTTGATGTGTAACAACAAGTCGGGCAAGAAGGTCTTAAAAATAAATCCCTAAGAAAGCCCCTAATATAGGGGTCGTTATAATACGGGCCAAAATATTTATTTTTTTTCCTATGAAATGAAATATTCATTCCAAAGAATACCCATGAGTATTCTTTGGAACGAAATATTACAGATTCAACTCTGTCTCCATTAACTTCTTCAATATACTTAATGTAGTCCTTCCAAATTCGAGGGGACGGAACACCATGGCATACAATATCGACAGTTAAAAGATTGCTGTAATCTTTTTTCAAAAAAGCCTTTAGCCCCGCAATTTGGCAAGGAGTCCCAGAAAACAAGACTTCACGGCCTTCATTTAAAAACGAGCGAGCCTTTTTATAACTATCCCCAATATAACTTTGAACATATTTGCTTCCTCGAATTTTTCCTAAATCATTTTCGTTTTCAACAAATGTATGTTCCGCATCCAGTTTTTCATTCAATATGCAGCCAAAAACAACTCCTCCATGACGCAATATTTGCAAAGCAATTTCCGAAAAAGCCCCACCAGAGGAGCTTTGCATTCTTAAGTTTTCATCCTTACTCCAACCGCTATAAACTGCTTTCGGTTCTTCTTTTGTTATCGGATTATTGTTCGGGCAAATCATTGAGCATAAATCGCAATTTTTACATAGTGATTCGTCAACAACGGGATAAAAAAAACCTTCACTATTAGGTTGCATTTGAATAGCATTTTGCGCACATACATTTACGCAAGCCATACATCCAGTACAAAGATCATAATCACAAATTTTAGGCATGTTTTAATCTCTTTGCAACGGAGAGCACTTTATTACTAACAAAAGAACGTTCACTAGCCGTTAAACCTAATAAGTATATCGAGATTACTGTAATTGTGCCCATAATACATCCATTTGCAACGAGTTCTATAAGTGGACTATCTGCAGAAACTCCATTTGACACAATCATTACAAGTAAGGGGGCAACCATAACAACAAGCGACTTCAGCCAGACACTACGAAGCCATAGCATTATCGGGAAGGAACTTATTTTTTCACGAACTAGCAACAGTCTTGCTATTGTCGAAACAAAATACACAAAAATACGCATCACAATCGCCATATATGGGGACTGACCAAAAGCAAATAAAATCCACGCTCCAATAAAATTGAACGAATAGATTAGCGAAATAACAATTTGATATTTTTTGATATTCTTATCAGAGCCTAATATCATCCATAACGGGGCAGACATCGAATCTACAAGCAACCCAACAAGAGTCAAAACGCAAAATTCTACAGCATATTCAGGGAAATTTCCAAGCCACACCAATAGAACATTTTTTATTTGATAGATTATTGGCAACATAAACATAATCACCAGATAGCCAGAAAACCTGGAACTTCTTATAGCGAGCCTAGTCATTTCATCAAACTCATTTTTAACATAGAGTTTTGTAATCTGCGGCATAAACGCCGTTTGAAAACTACCAACAAAGCGAGTAACAAGATTCGTAATTTGATTACTAATCCCCATCGCCGCATTCACAGCGACATTAAAGAACATATTTATCAAAACGGATACGCCCTGATTTGTCAAAACAACAGCACCTTGACCAACAAGGCTCCATCCCATAAAACCAAACATTTCCTTTAAAAGCGATTTATTTTTCGGCTTACGGAACCTACATTCATCAAATTTGCGATGGCAATAAATACGATAAATAGATTGATTTATAACAGCAACTACCATCATAAGAACAGCATAAACAATTAGCTTATCACCACCAGTGTATAAAATGACAAAAGCGACAACCAATTTAAACAACACTTCAAAGAATGAGAAGTAAGCAAATACAAACATTTTTTCGTGAGCCGTTATTATCGCCATATAAGGAGCCTGAAACACCCCAAATATTGCTGTCAAAACAGATGCCTGATACACCATATTTGCAGAAAAAAATCTATCGCTAGGAATATTTAAAAACTGATTAACAGCCCATAAACCAATTGTTTCTGAAAAGACAAAAATAATAACGCACATTAAAGCATGCGATAGAATTGCTAAATTAAAAACATTGTTCTTAGATTCTGTAGTTCCTGTAGCAAGTTCAGCTGTTATATATCGTCTTGTTGCGGTTATTAGGCCGTTATTTATAAATGCAAAAAATACTACAATGCTTCCAACAATATTGTATATACCGTAATCATCGATTCCAAGAGCATTAAAAACTATTCGCGTTGTAAAAAAAGATACGAATAAAGTCAAGAGCATCCGAAAATACAGTAGCAAAGTATTCTTCGCAATGCGCTTATTGTTCTGTTGCTCGGTGGTCGTCATATAATATTCCGTTTATGCACAAATTTTATAAGAAGACCAATATACAAGGTTATGGAGATTCCCATCGAGAACGACAGAGCTTCTAGTTTCTTCTATAGGCTCAGGACAGCACCAT
>JAEEGL013961739.1_pt1 | contig 15114 bp, 11 predicted proteins | sample 9134231 | NCBI WGS metagenome assembly JAEEGL01 (sample SAMN16246548, study PRJNA631951) | gut metagenome | biome: gut microbiome; feature: rumen; material: fiber-attached | host: Bos | place: Iran: Karaj | collected 2018-10 | reverse complement strand
TGTACTGTTTAACGATATTTTGAAGTTTTTTCATTAATTGTGACGCTTTCGTTGCTTAAGTGGTTTTTTAGCAACTGAATCGCAGGAGACTGTTATGGCATACAGAGATAATACCAAAGAGATACATATCGGCAACCGGATTATAGGACACGGAAATCCGATCCTTATACAGTCAATGACAAATACCCGGACCGAGGATGTTAAAGCAACGGTAGAGCAGATACACCGGCTTGAAAAAGCGGGATGTGAGATAATACGCTCCACGGTCCCCACTCTTGAAGCCGCCAAGGCTGTATCCGAGATCAAAAAGCAGATCTCTATCCCGCTTGTTGCGGATATACATTTCGATCATAAGATGGCCGTTGCGGCAATTGAAAACGGCGCCGACAAAGTAAGGATAAATCCCGGCAATATCGGAACCGACGATAAAGTACTTGAGGTTGTAAAGGCGGCGCGTGAAAGAAACATTCCCATAAGAGTCGGAGTAAACTCGGGCTCTTTGGAAAAAGACATCATTGAAAAATATCACGGTGTAACCGCAGACGGGCTTGCCGAAAGCGCTCTTTCCAACATTAAGCGCATAGAGGATATGGGTTATGACAATCTGTGTTTAAGCCTTAAATCAACGGATGTGATGATGTGTGTTGAGGCGCACAGACTGATAGCGGACAAGACACCGTATCCCATCCATGTCGGGATAACCGAGTCCGGAACGGCTTTCTCGGGCAGTTTAAGATCCGGAGTGGGACTCGGTATCATATTGTCCGAAGGTATCGGAGATACGATAAGGGTATCGCTTACCGAGGACCCGGTGGAAGAGATCCGGGCGGCCCGCATCATACTGCGCACATTAAACTTAAGAAACGAAGGAATCGAAGTGGTCTCATGTCCGACCTGCGGGCGTACCAGGATCGACCTTATAGGACTCGCCAAACGTGCCGAGGAACTTGCTGAACAGTACCCCTATACACTTAAGCTTGCCGTTATGGGGTGTGCAGTAAACGGACCCGGTGAAGCAAGAGAAGCGGATATCGGAATAGCGGGCGGAAACGGTGAAGGACTGGTATTCAAAAAAGGCGAGATCGTCCGTAAGGTCAAAGAGGACGAATTGTTTGATGCGCTTAAGTTTGAACTCGATAACTGGAGCTTATGATAAATGGAACAGGATTTCCTTGAAGTATTTAAAAATCTGAATTTAAGACAGACCCTTAAGGATTCTTTTGAAGGTGTTATGCTTGTAAAACTTGCAAATGCCCGTAAAAAGGGTCTTGTTAAGTTATACATTTCTTCGGATCATATTATTCCCCGCAAGGACAAAGCTGAGATGGAACGTATTATCAAAAATACGTTTTTTAAGGACGACGATCTTAACGTAAAGATAATAGAAAGTTATAAATTGTCGGGAAAACTCTCGGTTTCCGGCATTTTAACAGCATATTCCGAAAGCATGCTCTATGAACTCGATGAGTTATCCAAAGTACTTAAAAACTGTATTTCAAGGGCAAGATTTGAAGAAGTCTCCGATGATACCGTAAAGATAGTGTTGCCGGACAGAAGTATCATAAAAGGTCGTGAAGGCGAGATACTCGATTATCTTTCACATGTCCTCGGTGAACGTTTTAACAGAGAGGCATATTTCAATATAGAATACGTACCTTCCGATGAAGATGACGACGATGAGGCGCTTAAGGAGTCGCTTGTAGAGCACAGGATATCTGATATAGTGGCCGCACGCGAGCGTGAGATGGCCGCAAAAACGGAAAAGCAGGGTGAGGACGCCAAAAAGAACGATACGCCCAAAGCCGGATTTAAAAAGGATTTCCCGCGCCGCGAGGCAAGGGGGCGTAAAACCGCATTCAGGCCCGAACCGGTGACGGAAGAAAATCCCGATCTTTTATATGGTCGTATATCCGACAGTGATGACGAGATAAGTCCGATCTCAGATCTTGTCGATGACTATCTCCCCGTGGTCATTCAGGGTGAGATCATCACGGACATTGAAAAGCGGGTCACCAAAAATGAAAAGTACATTATTTCTTTTTGCATAACCGATTATACCGATACGGTGAAGATAAAACTTTTCTCACGTCCGGAAACCGGGGATGAGTTATGCGAAAAGCTTAAAAAAGGCTCATTTATAAAGGTTAAGGGAATAGCCCAGACCGACTCTTACGACCATGAACTTGGCATAACATCGCCCCAATATATCCTTAAATGGCATGATTTTAAGGAAAAGCGCAAGGATACAAGCCTTGAAAAGAGGGTTGAACTTCATTGCCATACCAAGGCAAGCGATATGGACGGTGTGAGTGATGTTGGCGATATTGTAAAGTGTGCTTATAAATGGGGGCACAAAGCGATCGCCATAACGGATCACGGTGTCGTATCGGCTTTTACCGATGCCAATCATGCGTGGGAGAAGTTATATCAGACAGAGTGTGACAAGTGTAAAGAAAAAGGAGAACCTGCTCCCGACAGGCAGGATTTCTTTAAGATCATATACGGTGTCGAGGGTTATCTTGTAGACGATATCGCCAATGCGGTCATCGATTCCAAGGGGCAGTCGTTTGATGACACATATGTTGTATTTGACATCGAAACGACAGGCTTTTCACCGGTCAAGAATCGCATAATAGAGATCGGGGCCGTAAAGATCAAGGACGGCAAGGTGACGGACAGATTCTCCGAGTTTGTAAATCCCGGGGTACCCATACCGTACAGGATCAGCAAACTGACTTCGATCACCGATGATGATGTGGCCGATGCCCGAAGCATAGAGGAAGTGTTACCCGAATTTACGGCATTTTGTCTCGGAGCCGTTCTGGTTGCTCACAATGCGGCATTTGATACATCTTTTATCAAGGAAAACTGTAAAAGGATCGGGCTTAACTACGATTATACAGTAGTTGATACGCTTACCGTTTCCAGAGCATTTCTTGAGGGGCTTCACAATTATAAGCTGGATACCGTTGCGGCAAAACTCGGTGTAAGTCTTGAAAATCATCACAGAGCCGTTGATGATGCCGAGTGCACATCACAGATATTTATTAAACTTCTTGATATCGCCCGTGAAAGAGGGATTAAAGACCTTGACGACGTTGCCCGCAAGGCGGTACTTCCGGTCGAGGTCATAAGAGGGTTGCCGTCATTTCATGTGATCATTCTTGCCAAGAATAACATAGGCAGGATAAACCTGTATTCACTGGTTTCCAAGGCTCACCTTGAATATTTCAGTACTTCCCGTCACAAAGTTCCGCTTATTCCCAAAAGTGAGATATTAAAACACAGGGAAGGTCTTATCGTCGGAAGCGCGTGCGAAGCCGGTGAGCTCTATCAGGCGCTTGTCGAAGAGCGTGGTGAGGATACGATCGCAGGTATAGTTAACTTTTATGATTATCTTGAGATCCAGCCCCGCGGCAACAACGAATTCATGTTAAGGGATATCAAAAGTGAGAAATATGAGAGGTTTAATACCGAAGAAGATCTTTTGGAACTTAACAGACAGATCGTAAAACTGGGTGAAGAATACAATAAGCCGGTTGTCGCAACCTGTGACGTTCATTTCTTAAATCCCGAGGATGAGGTTTACCGCCGTATCATAATGAAGGGACAGGGATTTGAGGATGCCGACAAACAGGCCCCTCTTTATCTTCACACGACCGATGAGATGCTCGAAGAATTCGGATATCTCGGTCTCAAAAAAGCCCGTGAAGTGGTCATTACAAATCCGAATATGATCGCGGATATGGTAGAATCCATTTCACCTGTACGGCCCGATAAATGCGCCCCCGTCATTGAAAACAGTGATGAGCTTTTAAAGACCATATGCTACAACAAAGCGCATGAAATGTACGGACCCGAACTTCCGGAAGTTGTTTCGGAAAGACTGGAAAGAGAGCTTAATTCGATCATCAAAAACGGGTTTGCCGTTATGTATATAATCGCCCAGAAACTCGTATGGAAATCCGTAGAAGACGGATATCTGGTAGGTTCACGAGGTTCTGTGGGTTCAAGTTTCGTTGCCACTATGGCGGGTATCACCGAGGTAAATCCGTTGGTGCCCCATTATTACTGCTCCGAGTGTCATTTCTATGATTTTGATTCCGAAGAAGTTAAGAAGTTTAGGGGCATGGCCGGAGTGGATATGCCGGACCGCGTATGCCCCAAGTGCGGAGCAAAACTCAAAAAGGACGGTTTTGACATTCCGTTTGAAACCTTCCTGGGATTCAAAGGAGACAAGGAACCCGATATCGACCTCAATTTCTCAGGTGAATATCAGTCCAAGGCGCACAGGTATACGGAAGTAATATTCGGTGCAGGCCAGACATTCCGTGCCGGAACCATATCCACTCTTGCCGACAAGACCGCATACGGATATGTTAAAAAGTATTATGAGGAAGCCGGTGAAAAGAAAAGGGATTGTGAGATAAACCGTATTGTGAGCGGATGTCTTGGTGTACGCCGTGGGACCGGCCAGCATCCCGGCGGTATCATAGTGCTTCCGGTAGGTGAGGATATCAACTCATTTACACCCGTACAGCATCCCGCCAACGATATGACTACGGATACGGTAACGACTCATTTCGATTATCACTCGATAGATCATAACCTTTTAAAACTTGATATACTCGGACACGATGATCCTACCATGATCAGAATGTTACAGGACCTTACGGGTATCGATCCCATTGAGATACCGCTTGACGATCCCAAGGTAATGACTTTATTTGAAACGACCGAAGCTCTGGGCGTATCGCCTTCGGATATCGGCGGGTGTGAACTCGGGTGTCTCGGAATACCCGAATTCGGAACCGATTTTTCGATGGGAATGGTCAAAGAAGCAAAGCCCAAATATTTCAGTGACCTTGTCCGTATCGCGGGACTCAGCCACGGAACCGATGTATGGCTCGGAAATGCACAGGATCTTTTACGTGACGGTATTGCCACGATATCTACCGCGATCTGTACCAGAGATGATATAATGACTTATCTTATAGGTAAAGGCGTCGATCCCTCAAAGTCATTTAAGATAATGGAAAATGTCAGAAAGGGAAAGGTTGCCAAGAAAAAATGTCCGGAATGGTCTGAGTGGAAAGAAGATATGCTTGCGCATGACGTTCCCGAATGGTACATAGGTTCATGTGAAAAGATACAGTATATGTTCCCCAGAGCCCATGCGGCGGCATATGTCATGATGGCATGGCGTATAGCATATTGCAAGGTTTATTATCCGCTTGCATATTATGCAGCCTTTTTCAGTATCCGTGCCAAGGCGTTCAACTATGCCACAATGTGCCGCGGACGTGAGATCCTTGAAGATGAGTTAAAACGCTTAAGATCTCTTGACAAACTTTCCAACAAAGAAGAGGATTCTGTAAGAGACTTAAGGATCGTGCAGGAAATGTATGCCAGGGGATTTGAATTCATGCCTCTTGATATTTTCAAGGCTCGTGCAAGGCAGTTTTCGATCATTGACGGTAAGATAATGCCTGCGCTCACCAGTATAGACGGACTCGGTGAAAGTGCGGCGGACTCGATAGTCGAGGCTGCGGCCAAGGGCCCGTTCTTATCGCGCGATGATTTTAAACAGCGCACAAAAGTTTCGCAGACCATAGTCGATCAGATGGCGGATCTCGGAATACTCGGAGACATTCCCGAATCCAATCAGATCAGCCTGTTTGACTTTGTGTAATTCATATCAGATAAAAGAAAACGGATCGAGGAGATTTTTCTTTTGAAAAAGACGCTAATTACTGTTATTGCGATCATTGTATCGGCTTTTGTTTTTAATATCGGATCATCCCGGGCATTTGCGGACAGCAGTCTGGTTTATTCTTTTTCCATGCCGCCGATAACGGTTTGTGAAGATGTTTCAAATGATGCTGTCATAGTCGGAAGTGATATTGAATTTTATGTGGACGGTGTGGACTATTACATGTTTCTTCCTTCGACCGCAGATCTGTCTTCGGTCAAGGTAAGATATGTGGGATCCCGGGTTTTGTTCGATCAGCTGACCGGTCAGACCTATGAGTACGGTGATGTCCTCACGATGCCTGTCTCCGTCGGAGAGAACTCTGTCTATGAATATGACGAGGCGGAAGAAAAGTACTATGTTTACAAGTTTATCGCTTTGTCCGCAGTCAATTCCATGACTATGTATATCTCCCTTGACAACGGTATGCAGGATGTTCTTGCGATAAATACCGATATTGACAATTCTGCCTCAGGATCTTTAACAATCATCGATAATGGCGGCAGTAACAGATATAACGGAAAACTTGACAGGATACAGGGAAGCAAAGTGTCTCCTTATGTACCCTCGGGTGAGATCGAGACAAAGAACAGTTATGATATTACACTTGCTGCCAAAACAAGTGTTTTGAGTGATGCATCCAAAAGCTGTGAATGGTCGCTTATAGCACCCCGCCAGTGGATATATGATGCGTGGGCATCTCCCGAAGACAGTCTAAGACCTGCGGATTCGATTTACGATCAGTCGGGATTTTCTTACCTTAATGCGTTTTATACCTACAATGCACTCGTAAAAGACGAGTGTTCCAATATTGCCGGTGAATTTACGGATGTCTATATCAACGGAAAATACTGGGGAGTATATATTGTTTCGGCAAAACCCGAGCAGGGCAGCGTATTTGATGTTCCGGATCTTGATGCCGGAACACAGTCTATGGAAGGCGTTGATCTCCCGCATTGGTGTATTGCCGCAGATACCGATCCTGATGATGAAGCGATAAAAGCAGGCATAAGACAGTATTTCTACGATCCCGCAAGGTATACGGATGAGGACACGGATATTTCCGGGGGGTATGTTTTGACTTCCGGTTCAAATTCGGATTTTTATTTTGTTACCCGCAGGGGTGTGGAATTTTCGGTGATATCGCCCAAAAACCCGTCAAAGGACGAAATGATATATATAGCATGCTATGTTCAGCAATTTGAAGATGCCCTGAGTTCACCTACGGGCTACAACAAACTCGGAAAGCATTATTCCGAATATGCGGATACAACGAGTTTCGAAGCGATGATGCTCGTTTATTCTTTCTATATGAACTGGAAAATGTTCCGTCAGTCCACATATATAAGCAAAGATGCCGATACGTCCGAAGGACCTTCAAAACTTGTTTTCGGACCGGCCTGGGATTTTGAGCAGAGATATTATTCCGGTACCGGTATGTTCGGAGAATCAATGATATATACCGTTGAAAATCAGTATGCATGGCCCGAATATTTCTGGCAGCACGGCGAACTCATGAGCGGTATGTATGGAATGAACGGCAAAATGAAAGACGTTCTTGCCACTTTATTGGGTGATAAAAAGACGGATATGATCTATTCGCTTAAAGAGATGACCGATAATTACGCCCCTTCACAGCAGATGAACTGGATAAGATGGGGAATGTCGGAATCATTCCAAACGGTTTCAAATTCAGTGGATTATAATATCCGGACCCGCTATGAAAACTGGTACGGCGAAGTATGGAACGACTACGAACGGCTTGAAGGTATATATGTCGACGGAAGAGATAACAAAGACGGTTCTTATACTTTTACGGCACATATCAAAGGTAATTATTCGGGTGAGCCGGTTTGGTACAAAGTTCAGGGAAACAAGACAGATCTGGTACAGTTTTCCAAAGGAGAAACATCTGTAACCGTCAGGGATGAGGGGATATATATATGTGCTGTGGAGGGTAACAACAACGCATATGCTTCCTATGCCACAAGCGAGGTTTTCTCATCGGATACGATAAAGATGTATTCAAATCCCGTAAGTGCCGAAAACCTTAAAGGTATAGGCGTAACGGATCTGCCTGCGGGCAGTATCAACTGGGCAAAGTTAAGAGCCTCCGAACTTACAGACGGTCAAAAAACATTATCTGCCGGAACGAATATAAGAACGGGATACAACAGAAGTGTTCCTTCCGGTAACTACGGATATGATTTTTCAAAGGGAGAATTGCTGAAGGGAACATTGATCGGAGATCTGACCGGTATCGATACTACCGAAAAAACCGGAAGAAATTCGGCATTTGACAATGATCCGGCAACATCATTCGCTCCTTTCATAGGCAATGACTATTATTATTGCGGTATAGACGCGGGTACTCCACACATCCTTTCAAAAGTGAGAGTATTGCAGCAGGCCGGCAACCCTCACAGGTTTAAAGGCGCGATCATCCAGGGCTCAAATGATCAAAAGACCTGGTACAACCTGTATATAAGCGATCATGAGGCCAAAGAAGGAGTTTGGGAAGAGATAACCGTTTTTGACGTCAATCTCGGGTTCAGATACTTCAGATATATAAACAGGGCAGAGCGCGGTGACGTAGCGGAACTTGAATTTTACGGTCTGGAAGGACAGATATCCGAAAGTCCCGAGAATTATGAATATACTGTGCCGCTCGATCATGTAAAAGTATTTTATGATGCCAACGAGGGAACGGTCAAAACCGATTATTCCGTAATGATCCACGGCGGAATTTATTCGGGTCTGCCGGTTCCGCAACGCAAAGGATTTTCTTTTGCCGGATGGTATACGGATCCGACGGACGGGATCAGGATCGAGGAATCGTCAAAAGTATATGCCATAGGTGATATTACTTTATATGCGCATTGGGACGAGGAAGAGAAAAAGGATGATTCCGGCAAACTTAAGGTGATCGCCATTGTGGGAATCCTGGCGATAGGATTGTTTATCGGGGGAGTTATAATGGGTAAGAAGAGATCTGCACGCTATTAATAAAAAATGCTTGCATATTTCCCGTTTTTAATATACTATATACGAGTGTCTGATATTTGACACTCATTTGGCTGGTTGGTCAAGCGGTTAAGACGCCGCCCTCTCACGGCGGAAACAGGGGTTCGATTCCCCTACCAGCTGTCAGCGGGATATGTAGATTACATATCCCGCTTTTTTCATTGTAACGTGACAAACAACAGCTTCGTTTATAAAAACGGTCGGCAAATTATCACAACCTGTCCACAAAATGGACACAATTGTTTTTTATACTCCTGATTGTACAAGAAAAATGTGCAAGGGGACCGAGATGGCAAAAGATATCTTTAAAAGACTTGAAACAAAATATCTGCTGACAAAAGAGCAGTACCGAGGTGTCAGAAAGGCGCTTGAACCGTATATGCGTGATGATGAGTACGGATTGTCCAAGATCACCAGCATATACTACGACACACCAAACTATGACCTCGCACGTGAATCGATGGAAAAGCCGGTATACAAGGAAAAGTTAAGGCTTCGCGCCTACGGACAAGTCACACCGGAATCCACGGTTTATCTGGAACTTAAAAAGAAATATGACGGCGTTGTTTACAAAAGAAGGATATCACTTTCATATTCCGAAGCGGATCTGTATTTAAAGAGAGGCATTTATCCCGATACCGATTCCCAGATAATGAAAGAGATCGATTACTTTTTTAAGTACTACGATGCAACCCTTCCCACATACGTCGAATATATGCGTATTGCTTCTTTTGCCCCCGAAAACCCGGATATCCGGATAACATACGATACCGATATAAAGGTTAAGTACAATGAAGGATGTCTTTTAAACGGCAAGGATGCAAAACCGATCACATCCGACGATACGGTGCTTATGGAGATAAAAGCTCCCGGTGCGATGCCTTTGTGGCTTACGCGGGCGCTTTCGGACCACAAGGTCTATCCGCACAGTTTTTCAAAATACGGAACCGCCTGCGGGCAACTTACAATGACAGTTGATGAAGGAGAAAAGATATGTTGGAAAACTTTTTAGACAGTATATTGGACAGAACCGGAACGGGAGTGATCGTTCTTGGCCTTAAAGGATTATTGTTGTGCTGTATCGCCGCCATAATTCTCGGATTGATAATTGCGGTATCCTATATGATCTGCAGCAAAAAATACACACAGAGTTTTGTTGTCACGTTAACGCTGCTCCCGATACTTGTAATGAGCGTGATCATGATGGTCAACGGTAATCTCGGAACGGGCATAGCTATAGTGGGTGCGTTCAGTCTTATACGTTTCAGATCGATACCGGGAACCGGAAGAGAGATAGGAACCGTTTTCTTTGCAATGGCGGTAGGTCTTGCCACAGGCATGGGATATGTAGGCTTTGCGGCAATTATCACCGTGATCGTAGCAGGAGTAATGATAATCCTTTCAAAACTTAAATTCGGTGAAAAGAAAGAGGAGCACCTTCAGCTTAAGATCGTGATCCCCGAAAATCTTAACTTTAACGGGGCATTTGATGATATTTTCGAAAAATACACCACTGAGGCAAAACTCGAAAGAGTTAAGACCACAAATCTCGGAAGCATGTTTGAACTTAATTATATGATAGAACTCAAGGATAATGCGGATCAGAAAGCAATGATCGATGAGATCCGCACCAGAAACGGAAATCTTACGGTTGCCTGCGGCGTGGTGGTACCGTTGACCGAAGAACTTTAATAAACCGTATAACGGATGCTATAGGCCTTTCACCGATTTTTCTTAGGTTAGACACAATTAAGACACTTTTTTTCATTACAGTCATAATCGTAGAAAACAAACCAATGAATTTGAAAGGATCATTTTTCTTAAATGACCTTCGGAAAGGCGATCATGAAAAAGAAAATAAGACCGGTTAATGCGATCATTTGCATTACTTCATTATCATTTGTTCTGTGCTCCTGTACGGGAACACAAAGTGTTACATCAACAGATCTTAATTCCGGCACGGTTGTTGTTACCGATATTTCAGCTGCTGCGGATAAGTCGGATGAGTATTTCGATTATACAAAAACCGAATATACCACTATCGAACTAAACGGCGATGCGGCATCTTCGGACGGGGCGGTCAAGATATCGGACGGTTGCATACTGATCCAAAAGGGCGGCGTTTATGTGCTTCGCGGCGAATATAACGGAACGGTTTTGATAAATACGACCAATGACGACAAAGTATGCCTGGTGCTTGAGGGCGCCACGATAACAGGGACCGACGGTCCGGCTGTTTATGAGGAATATGCCGATAAGACGATAATAATGCTTCCCGAGGGAACCGTGAACAGGCTGACTGATTCGGCGGTATACTCATCTCAATATGACAGCGAAGCAAGCGGCACGATTTTTTGTGATGACGACCTTACCATAAACGGCAGCGGATCGCTTACCGTAACGGGTTATCACAATGACGGAATAGTATCCAAGGAAAAACTGAATATAATGGGCGGAGAGATAACCGTTTCATCCGTTGATGACGGTATCATCAGCAAAGAATCATTATATATTGCAGGCGGAGCGGTAAATATAACCGCATCGGACGACGGGATCAAGGTCGTTAACGGTTCCGACACATCCAAGAACAATATTGTGATCGACGGCGGTCTGTTAAATATCAATGCAGGCTCCGACGGAATACAGGCCGACAATTCCGTAAAGATAAACGGCGGGGACATCATAATAGCAACAGGTTCCGGCGCGGGAGAACTCGATCTTAAAAATGCCGGTCCCGAATCACTTAACAGAGGCGGAACATCATCATACGATTCGGATGATGACGGAAGCATAAAGGGGATCAAGGCCGAAAAAGACATAATCATAAATTCGGGAACTATAAGTATAGATGCCGAGGACGATGCAGTTCATTCCAATATGTCGATCTTAATAAGCGGCGGTGCGATAACGCTTAAGTCCGGAGATGATGCCATACATGCCGATGCAACGATCACGGTCGAAGGCGGGAAGATCGATATTCCGATAAGCTATGAAGGTCTTGAGTCACCGGTGATCACGATAAACGACGGTGAACTTAATGTAACGGCCAGCGACGATGCCATCAATATCACCAACGCAGACGGTGAAGGCAATGATTCGGAAACGGGAGTTAAAAATCCGTTTACCGCTGTATCCGAGAACTCGCTTCTTACCGTAAACGGAGGAACCGTTACTCTTGATTCTTACGGAGACGGTATAGATTCAAACGGTAACATACTGATGAACGGCGGATACCTGTATGTATCGGGTTCCGTAAACGACGGTAATAACGCAACAGACTATGCGGGTGAATTTACCGTTAACGGCGGAACGATCGTATCAAGCGGTATGTCGGGAATGTACCAGTCGATATCGGCCGATTCAAAAGTTGCAGTCATAGATTACTTCCCGGCTTCGGTAATAAGTGCGGGCTCGGTTGTATCACTTTATGACGGCAGCACTCTTATCGACGAGTTTACGGTTTTAAAACAGGCCAATGCGATCATGATCGCATCGGATAAGATAACTTCGGGAAGCACTTATACTCTTTCATCGGGAGGCGAAACGGTCGAAGTTACGGCGGGAGAACCCACAGATTCGGCTTTCGGACCCGGAGGATCCGGTCGCCCCGGAGGATTCGGCGAACCCGGAATATTTCAACCGCAGGAGGGAACCGAACCCCCGGAAGGATCTGAACCTCCGGAGGGATTCGAAGGGCAGCCGGGTTCACGTAACGGTGAAGGGGAAAAACCCGAAGGCATGCCGGGTGGCCCGAGTGGAGGATTTGGAGGCAAAAGGCAGGGTTAATGCTTAAAAAATACTTGCATTTATCGCCTCATGGTGTTAGTATGCTTAATGTAATAGAGTTAACGATCATTAAAGTGGCTTGGTTTCAAGCCACTTTAGTTTTTGCTCAGCGACGAGGCAAGCGGCCGCTTCGTTTACGAAAGCGGACATTTGCCGACCGCTGTCAATCTCGAATTTCATAAAATGAAATTCGAGATTTGTAAAAGCGACGAGGCAAGCGACTGCAAGGAGGAAAGATGAGTAAACGTGAGACGATCGAACAAAAAACCACAGAGATCCTTACCCCCATCGTTTCCGAAAAAGGTGTTGAGATATACGATGTTGAATATGTCAACGAAGCCGGAGAATGGTATTTAAGAGCCTATATCGATAAAGAAGGCGGTGTTACCATCGATGACTGCGAAGCGGTAAGCAGAGCTTTAAGCGATGCTCTCGATGTTGATGATTTTATCGAAGATGCATATTACCTTGAAGTATCAAGTCCGGGACTTGGCAGAACGCTTAAAAAGGATTCGCATCTTGAAAAGAGCATCGGAATGGAAGTCGATGTCAAGACTTACAAACCGATAGACAAACAAAAAGAATTCACGGGAATACTTAAAGGTTTCGATGCCGATAAGATAACCCTTGAGATAGCGGGAGAGGAAGTTTCTTTTGCCCGCAAAGAGATCGCAAATATAAAGCTAACACTTGATTTTTAAAAACGGAGGAAACATGAAATGAATAAGGCTTTACTTGAAGCGCTTGATGCTCTTGAAAAGGAGAAGCAGATACCCAGGGATGTGCTTTTTGATGCAATCGAGAACTCACTTCTCACCGCATGCAAGAACCACTTTGGAAAAGCGGACAACATGAAGGTCGAACTCGACAGGGAAACATGCGATTATTTCCTGTATGCCGAAAAAGAAGTTGTTAAGGATGTTGAGGATCCCGTTACACAGATCTCACTTGAAGATGCTCACAAGATCGACGCCGACGCAGGCGTTGGCGATACCGTAAAGGTTGAGATCAAATCCCAGGAGTTCGGACGTATTGCCGCTCAGAATGCGAGAAACGTCATCACTCAGAAGATCCGTGAGGAAGAGAGAAGCGTAGTTTACAATATCTTCAATGAAAAAGAAAGAGATATCGTAACCGGTATAGTACAGCGTTATGTAGGCAAGAACATTGCTATCGATCTCGGAAAGACCGATGCGATACTTACGGAGAGCGAGCAGGTTCCCACAGAGGAGTTCCGCCCTACCGAGCGTATCAAACTTTATGTTCTTGAAGTTAAGAATACAAACAGAGGCCCCAAGGTAATGGTAAGCCGTACCCATCCCGAGCTTGTTAAAAAGCTCTTTGAGTCGGAAGTTACCGAGATCAAGGACGGAACGGTTGAGATCATGTCCATAGCCCGTGAGGCCGGAAGCCGTACCAAGATCGCCGTTTGGTCCAACAACCCCAATGTTGATGCCGTAGGCGCATGTGTAGGTATGAACGGTGCCAGAGTAAATGCGATCGTCGAGGAATTAAGAGGCGAAAAGATCGATGTCATCAACTGGGATGAAAACCCCGGTAACCTTATCCAGAACGCGTTAAGCCCTGCCAAGATCGTAGCCGTTTTCGCAGATCCCGATGAAAAGACCGCCAAGGTTGTAGTACCCGATTACCAGCTTTCGCTTGCGATCGGTAAATCCGGACAGAATGCGAGACTTGCCGCAAGACTTACCGGATACAAGATCGATATCAAGTCGGAAAGCCAGGCCAAGGATGCTCCCGGATTCCGTTATGAAGACTATATCGATGATTACGAAGAGTACGAGGGCGAGTACGAAGAAGGCGAATACGAGGAAGGCGAGTATGCCGAAGAGTATTCGGACGAAGAATATGAAGGAACCGAAGAAGGCTATGCTGAAGAGTCTTCAGAGGAGGAAGAACAGTAATGAACAAAAAGGTGCCGCAAAGACAATGTATAGGTTGCAGAGTGAGCAGGGACAAAAAAGACCTTGTTCGTATCGTGCGTGCGTCTGACGGCACTATATCCGTAGATCTTAAGGGAAAAGCAAACGGAAGAGGCGCATATCTTTGCAAAGACCCGGAGTGTCTTAACAAGGCCATTAAGACCAAGGCCTTGGAACGTGCCTTTGACACGGCTATCCCTCCAAGCGTGTATGAGAGTTTGAAAGAGGAGTACAAAAGTATTGAATAACAGGCTTTTGTCTATGCTTGGCCTTTCAAGAAAGGCCGGAAAATTAAAATGCGGTGAATTCTCGGTGGAAGAATCTGTAAAGAGCGGAAAGGCCTGCCTTGTAGTGATCGCAGGCGACGCATCGGGAAATACCAAAAAAAGATTTCACGACATGTGTGAATATTACGAAGTTCCGATCATAGAATATTCGACGCGCACGGAACTTGCGAATGCGATCGGCAAGGAACTGACAGCATCCGCGGCAGTCTGTGATGAGGGCTTTGCCGCATCGATCATAAAACTCTTTAAACAGCTTGAGAATAATTCGGAGGACTGAAACAGAAATGGCAAAAATGAAAGTACATGAGTTAGCAAAAGAATT
>JAEEGL015170288.1_pt1 | contig 15115 bp, 13 predicted proteins | sample 9134231 | NCBI WGS metagenome assembly JAEEGL01 (sample SAMN16246548, study PRJNA631951) | gut metagenome | biome: gut microbiome; feature: rumen; material: fiber-attached | host: Bos | place: Iran: Karaj | collected 2018-10 | reverse complement strand
GCCCAAGTTCATCAGAACGCTTTTGCCACCGATACAGAAACATCCGCGTATCGGCTTCGGACATGACAGCGCCTCGCCAAGGCCTTATGGCCAAAAGTGAGAAAACAGGTTATAGGCAAGTCCCATGGAAGCACGGCGAGTGATCGGTTAGAATCAGATGAAGCGATTTGAAAAGCCGATATTGGTGACGAGGCCGTATCTGCCGCCGCTTGAGGATTTCAAGCGGGGGTGTGAAGAAATATGGTCAAACCAGTGGCTCACGAACAACGGGCCGATGCTGCAGCGGTTTCAGAAGGAACTATCGCAGTATCTCGGCGTGTCGGAGACAAACCTTGCGCTTTTCAATAATGGGACGCTTGCGTTGGAATTGGGCTACTACGCGATGGGGCTTTCTGGCGGTGCAGTAATTACAACGCCGTTCACCTTTGTCGCGACGAGCCATGCGCTTGTACGGATTGGGGCGAAGCCGGTCTTTGCGGATATTGACCCTGAAACGATGTGTCTTTCGCCTGCGGCGGCGGAGAAGATGATTACACCACGGACGAAGGCGATCGTGCCGGTACATGTGTACGGGAATGTGTGCGATGTGGAGGGGTTTGAGAGGCTGAGCGAGAAGTATGGAGTGAAGATTATTTATGATGCGGCGCATGCGTTCGGAGTGAAAAGGAGGTTTGAGAAGTTTGAGAGGTTTGAGGGGTTTGAGAAGTTCAAAGATGGTGTACGGAGTATTGGGTGTTGTGGGGATATGAGCATGTTTAGCTTCCATCCGACGAAACTGTTCCATTCGTGCGAGGGCGGGTTGCTGGTGTTCAAGGATGCGGAGGTGCAGGAGAAGTTGTTTGAGCTCAGGAATTTTGCTATCCATGGGGAATTGTCTTGTACGGATGTCGGGTCAAATGCGAAGATGAATGAACTGCAGGCGCTCATGGGGTTGGAGTGCTTGAAGAAGATTGATGAGTTATTGGAGTATCGTCAGAAGATTTACGATGCGTATGCAGAAGGCTTTGTAGATTGTGCCGATGTAACGCTCGTGCCACACTCGCAGAACAAGGCGTATGTACCTGTTTTGTTTAAGGACTATGAGACAAGGGAACGGGTGTATACTGAGCTGAAGGAGAAGTGTAATGTGTTCTCGCGGCGCTACTTCTATCCATTGTTAACGGACTTCGCGCCGTATGTATATGGGAAGGGAAGTTGCCCAATGGCGGAAGATTTAGCGAGCAGGGTACTGACGCTTCCTACTTATTATGGTTTGCCGCTTGAGGATGTCAAGGTAATAGCAGGGTGTATTCTGGAGATCATGGCATGAAGATGATAAATGTGTTGGTTTTTCCCTGTGGATCTGAGATAGCTCTGGAAATTGCCCGTTCGGTCTCTGACGATAGGCATTTTCATTTGATTGGTGCTTCATCTGTAGAGGACCACGGCAGATTTGTTTTCTCCGATATCATTGACGATGTGCCTTGGATTACAGATCAGGGTTTTATTCCGTTTATAAAGCGCATAGTAGTAGAACGGCACATTGACTTGATATATCCAGCAATGGATCAGGTAATAACCGTATTGAAACGTGCCGAAACGTTATTGGGGTGTCCAGTGATTACTTCGCCATTGGACACTACAGAAGTATGCCTTTCCAAGAGATTGACATATGCTAAATTAAGTGGAGTCTTGCGGACGCCTAAAGTTTTCCATTCTGAAGAAAAGTTGGATTATCCAGTCTTTGGCAAACCTAATATGGGATATGGTTCAAGGGGGTGCCGGGTCATACATTCAGAGAGAGAGAAGGGAGAATTCCTTGAAAGAACGCCGGATTCGCTTTTGCTGGAATTACTTCCTGGAGATGAGTATACTGTTGATTGCTTCTCAAATCAGCATGGTAAGTTGTTGTTTGCTGGTGCTAGGCAAAGAGTACGGATAATGAATGGGATTAGTGTACATACAAAACCCGTATCAGAGAAGGATCAAACGGATTTCCTTTTGCTGGCAAGTAAGATTAATGCTGTTCTTAAGTTTAGGGGGGCATGGTTTGCTCAATTTAAACGCGATGCCCAAGGTGATATCAAACTTCTTGAAGTAGCAGCGCGTTTTGGTGGTTCATCAGGGCTGTACCGTGGATTAGGGGTAAACTTCGCATTACTCTCATTGTGGGATGCGCTGGGATATGAAGTCTCCGTAGTAGCAAATAAATTCCAAATTGAGATGGATCGTGCCCTTGACAATAAGTACAAGCTTGGGATAAAATACAATGAAGTTTTTCTAGATTATGATGATACGATTGTCATGTCGGCAACCGGCTTGATAAACCCAAAGATAATGCAATTAGTGTTTTCGTGCATAAATAGGGGCATAAAGGTTACGGTTCTTTCAAGGCATCGCGGTGATTTGTCTCAAGAATTGCAGCGATACAAAATTGACGGCTTATTCTCGCGCATCATACATATTCATGAGGAGGCGGATAAGGCTGAGTATATCGACAACGATAACGCGATCTTCGTTGATGATTCATTTGCAGAGCGTAACAACGTTCTTATAAAGCGGAATATTCCTGTCTTTGGCCTTGATATGATTGAGGCGCTGATTTAACAAGCGAGGGAGCTTCCTTATGATAGATAAAATTGAATTCCCGGTAAAAGAAGGTTATCCGATAGATACAATAAGAAAGGTTCAGTCAAGATTGCTTGAGATGGCGAAGACCATAACGGGCATACTTGATAAACATGGTCTCGAGTATTTTATTACTCTTGGGACACTGCTAGGCGCGGTACGTCATAAGGGATATATTCCTTGGGATGATGACTTTGATATAATGATATTAGACGATATATACGATGTTGCTCTAGATTGTTTGAGACGTGAGTTGCCGAACGATATGTTGGTGCATGATAGAAAATCTGATCCGATATATTGGCCAGCATGGGCAAAGATTCGAGATGTGAATACAATAGCAATAGCTAATCTGTGGCCAGATGATAATCGTATGAGATATTTAGGATTGAATGTTGATATATATAGAGTTAAGCGGGTCAAAAAGAGCCAAGTCCTATTGTATCAAAGAAAAGAGGGAATCGAATTTCTAGTGAGAAAATATACATCAGGTTTGCTGGCAAAGAGTTCATATGAAAGTAAATTTAACGAGTGGACTTCTGAATATGCTCGATTACTGAACGAATCGCATAGCGGAGAAGATGAAGAGGGTATCGCATTCGTTGCCTTTTTTGATTATCAACGGCTAGATACAATATACCCGTTAAGGAAGTATGTCTTTGAAGGGCACGATTTTTGGGGGCCAAATAATTACGATGATTTCCTTTCGGTTGCATATGGAGATTACATGACTCCTCCTCCCTTTAATAAGCGACTTCCCCATTATGACGAGGTGATTTTTCTTGGCTCTTGAGTGCTCATTGACTGGAAATTAATCAAATGGTACTTGTTAAGCAATTCATTGATTTACTAACGGATTTAGAGGTTAGTTTTTTCACTGGCGTGCCAGATTCTCTATTGAAGAGTTTCTGTGCGTATGTGACTGACAATTGCGGGAAGAATCATGTGATTGCCGCGAACGAGGGTGGCGCGATCGCGCTGGCGGCAGGACACTACTTGGCGACCGGAAAGCCGGCGCTTGTGTACATGCAGAACTCAGGACAGGGCAATGCTGTGAACCCACTCTGCAGTCTTGCCGATCCTGATGTATATTCTATTCCAATAGTGCTGCTCGTCGGTTGGCGCGGCGAGCCGGGCGTGAAGGACGAGCCGCAGCACGTGAAGCAGGGCAAAGTTACCATCTCGCTTTTCGAGACGTTGGGCATCCCTACCGAGATATTGCCGGATGATGAATCTGTGGCGTTGGAACTGACGCGGAAGATGGTCGAGATGGCCAAGGTGGAAAAGCGCCCTGTGGCGCTGATTGTCCGCAAGGGGCTCCTCGCGGAATACAAGTTACAGACCAGGGATCTAGATATTGCCGAACTAAAGCGCGAGGATGCGATTGAAGGAATATTAAGAGCGTTGCCAGACGACGCTGCGGTCGTTTCAACTACTGGCATGATCTCGCGCGAGGTCTATGAGACGCGTGAACGACTTGGGCAGGGACACGAACGCGATTTCCTGACTGTCGGTTCAATGGGGCATGCGATAATGATTGCCATGGGAATCGCTAGGGAGCAGCCCGGTCGTAGAGTTGTATGCCTTGATGGAGATGGGGCGTCCATAATGCATCTTGGAAACATGGCAATTGCGGGACAGAGTGGTTGCGAGAACCTGACGCACATAGTTCTAAACAACTCTGCCCATGACTCGGTTGGCGGGCAGCCGACGGTCGGCGGCAAGATAGACTTTGAAGAGATTGCAAGGCAGTTGGGTTACAACGTTCTTCAGTCACCCCAGGACCAATATGTCAATGGCTGCAATACCGTGGACGCGGTCGTCGGCGGGATGGGATGGTGTTTCAAGACATTAGAATTGGGGGAAGAGCATAAACCTGATTGGGAAGTGCCCAAACAGCCTAATTTTGTCTTGCTCAAGGTTGCCAAGGGAGCTCGCATAGATCTTGGCCGCCCCAAAGAACCGCCGCAGGAGAACAAGAAACTTTTTATGAAGACACTCGGAGTGACGCTGTGAAAAAAGTTTTCATGAGCATGAGTACAGATGTGATCCATGGCGGACACATCAACATCATCAAGAAGGCTGCTGAGCTGGGCGAGCTGACGGTGGGCGTCTTGAGTGATGAGACGGTCGCTAGTTACAAGCGCTATCCGCTTCTGTCCTGTGAAGAGCGCATGAAGATTGCCGCCGCAATACAGGGCGTAGCGCATGTCATTAAGCAAGAAGGGCTGTCGTATCGTTATGTAATCCGTGAACTAAAGCCCGACATTATCGTCCATGGTGATGATTGGCGCACGGGTGTCCAGCAGCCAATCCGAGAGGAGACTATTGCGCTTCTTAAGGCGAGTGGCGGCGAACTTGTGGAATTCCCCTATACTGTTAATGTCGAGTATGACAAGATTGAAGCGAACGCTCGCGCGCAGCTCTCTATGCCCGATATGCGAAGGTCGAGGCTCAAGAAACTTATTGGCCTAAAGGGACTTGTCACGGCAATAGAGGCTCACAGCGGCATCACAGGTCTTATTGCCGAGAAGACGACGGTAGTACAGAACGGCAAGACTTGCCAATTTGATGCGATGTGGGTTTCTTCACTCTGCGATTCGACAGCGAAGGGCAAGCCAGATATTGAGCTTGTGGACATGACTTCACGCTTCCGCACCATTGACGACATCATGGAAGTGACAACGAAACCGATCATCTTCGATGGGGATACAGGTGGACTTACCGAACATTTTGTCTATACTGTCCGTTCACTAGAGCGGATGGGCGTTTCGATGATCATCATTGAGGATAAGTGTGGATTGAAGAAGAATTCACTGTTCGGGACGGAAGTGGCCCAGACGCAGGATACGATTGAGAATTTTTCCGCTAAAATTACAGCTGGGAAGAAAGCGCAGAAGACAAAAGATTTCATGATATGCGCGCGTATTGAAAGTCTGATACTAGAACAGGGCATGGATGATGCGCTCATGCGCGCACATGCCTTCGTGACTGCCGGAGCGGATGCGATAATGATTCACAGCCGTAAGAAAGAGCCTACGGAGATATTTGAGTTTCTTGAAAGATTCCGTGGCGAGGATACGATTACTCCAGTTGTCCTCGTCCCGACATCTTTCAATTCTGTAACAGAGGACGAGTTCAAGAAACGCGGTGCAAATGTGATCATCTATGCAAACCAGTTAACGCGTAGCGGATTCCCTGCGATGCAAAAAACCGCACGAACCATTCTGGAGAATCATCGCGCGTTCGAGGCTGATGCCATGTGCATGCCAATCAAGGAGATCATAACCCTTATCCCTGAAGAGTGATTTAACCAAGAAGAGTGATGTAAAGCAAAAAAGGAGAAATAGAAATGTCCTGCAATTCAAACTGTGGAAGTTCGATGTGCAAGAAACCGATGTGCAAGAAGGAATGCTGCTGCCCCGACCAGATATGCGCTACTTGCCATAAACCTGAGACTTGCGAATACTTTGCCAAGGGTAAAGTACAAGCGACAGGCAAGGAGGCGACGCTTCAAGATCGCGTCCGCATGAAGAAGGCAGGTAGAGCCAACCTTTATTCTCTTACCCCCCCGTTCCCCACATCAAACTTCTTGCTTGAACTTTCCAATGCTTGCAATCACGCATGTCTTTTCTGTGCACATCAGAAGATGAAGCGCAAGGTTGGCAAGATGAAGCCTGAGATGGTCGAAAGTGCGCTTCGGCAGGCATACGAGCTGGGGACAAGGGAGTGCGGTTTCTATGCGACCGGCGAACCATTCATCGTGCCTGAGCTGCCGGAGTACATCGCATTGGCCAAGAAGATCGGGTACACATACGTCTATCTGACTTCGAACGGTTCGCTTGCTACGCCAGAGAAGATTCGCGCGGTAATTGATGCTGGCCTTGACAGCATCAAGTTTTCCATCAATGCCCCAGAACGTGAGCTGTACAAGTTCATACACGGCAAAGATGACTTTGATACCGTCGTTGACCATCTCAAGTATCTCGCCCAGTATCGCAAGGAAACTGGCAAGAACTTCAAGATCTACGTCACGGGCATTCTTACGCGCTTTACCGAGAATATGCGCGACATGTATTTTGAGAAGTTTGGAGACCTTGTGGATCAGATTGTCTTCAAGCTTGTTTACAATCAAGGCGGCTATATGCCTGAGATCGAACATCTCTTAAAGTGCAAGTGCGACACCGAAACCCATCGCGGCTGCAATCTTCCGTTTGATGCTATCTGCGTGACGCAGGAGGGATATCTTTCTGTCGAGAACGCCGATTACGAAAACATGTTGATCGTCGGCGACCTGAATAAGCAGACGCTCAAAGAGGCTTGGTATAGCGACAAGATGAAAGAAGTGCGGCAGATGTTCATGTCCGACTGCCTAGATGGATGCATTTGCGATTGTTGCATCCATCACAATGATGCGCCAGCCGCGCCGCTCATGTCCGAATACGCGACAGTCAACGATGACATTTTCAACGATAAACTTGTTCGTATGCGGATCAAGGAGGCGGGCTACGACTACTCAAAGCTTGTCTATGTTCCAATGGCGGCGGATATCGTTCATCCCGGTCACATCAACATCCTCAAGACGGCGGCGAAACTTGGTCGTGTAATGGTGGGTCTGTTTAGCGACGAGGCGATTAGGTCGTACAAGCCAGAGCCATACATGAACTACGAACAACGCAAGGCGGTCATTGAAAACATTAAGGGCGTTGTGTATGTCGTGAAGCAAGAGACCAAGGACTACTCTGACAATCTCAAGCGCTTCCAGCCCGACATTATGGTTCATGGTACAGACTGGCGCAAGGGACCGCTTGCCGAGGTTCGTCAAAAGGCAATTGATCTCATGGCGACATGGGGTGGTGAAGTCGTGGAACCGGAATATACCCAGGGCGTTTCTTCAACTGAGTTTAAGGCGAAAGTGAGGAAATAGGGTTAGTTGAGAGATGTTGGATGATGAAGAGGGTGCGGCCCTCGCTGATGGCAAGGGCCGCATGGGGATTTAGCGATAATGCCGAATCTTGATTGGGAAAGGCTTGCCGGTGTGCGAACGAACGAGTTTGCCATTTCTCGCCCGAAAGTTCGTTCGAAAGGTAGTGTTGTAGATATGAGACTTCTTGAAAAGATGTACTAAAGGTGCATGAATTAGTTTTGGCGATTCCTGTTCGTGAGAATAGCACGTTTTGCACTGGAATTTGAAATGTCAATCTTATAGGTGAGAGGAGCGTGTCAAATGAAGAATGAATTGAGCATGGTTGAGCAGCTATCATATGCGACAATTCGGATAGCGTGCCAATCTGAATGTAGCCTCTGGTATGGTACTGGATTTATAATGTCCTGTGGTAAAGATGGCAAAGGATGCATGCCGTTGCTTGTGACTAATGGGCATGTAATGGATGGTGCCAACACTATTTCTTTGTGTTTTACAACAGCTGATGCAGAAGGCCGACCTGTTGGCAAATGGATGGCGGCAATGCCAATAGTGGAGTGTTATTACAGATTTCATCCACAGTATAAAGTCACTCTTGATGGAGATTTGTGCGCTCTTGCTATTGCGCCGTTTATCAATGCTGCAAATGATAGCGGGTGCACTCTTATATACAGAATGTTAGGCTTGAATATGTTGGCAACGGATGCTGATTATGCAGACCTAATGCAACTTGATGAAGTGGCCATGGTTGGTTACCCGAATGCAATTGTAGATGAGGTAAACAACCAGCCTATCTTTAGGCGAGGCGTATTGGCGACTAGCCCTTCACTTGATTATGATGGGCGCAAAGAGTTTTTGACAGACATTGCCACTATAGGTGGTTCAAGTGGCTCTCCTGTTTTACAGATTAGCAATGGTGTGTCTGTAAATCAAAGGAGCGGTAGCATTCGTATAGGGGGCGGTTCTACATGTAAATTATTAGGTGTTCATAGAGGAGGGTTTAGGTATGATGCAGAAGGCCAATTGAAGAAGTTGTCTATGCCTGAAGCGGATAAGATTGTTTCTTCAACAAAAATTCCTATAAATCTTGGTGTCGTTATCAAGGCATCGCGCGTTCGTGAATTGATACGACTATTTTTGTGACTTGATGGAACTTTGTGACTTGATGGAACAGGAAGGAGAAACACTTGTTTTACGGACGAGGTGATACATTTAGTGGAAATATTAGTGACTTCTATAGCCCAACTCCCTACTTCCGCGCAGTGGGTATTTGTAGATAAAGGAAGGTAATTTGACGACAGGAAGGGCTTTAAATGTGAAAGAGACAGATGGCCATAAAGAATCATGTCCTTTATGATGCGCGGTGGCATGCTAAGCAATATGTTTTTACAAAGCCTAATTATAGTTCTATAACATATGGTACACTATGCAGCGATATCAAAAATTATATAGATCATCCTGGCCCTACTGTGCATACAGCACCTACTGAGGAAGAAATGAAAATTTCGATAGAGTTGTTGCGGGAACTGTGCAGGCGACAAGGCAGGTGGCAAAACAAGCTGTCGGTTGTCGTTTGGGACAGCCGATTGGCACTGCAAGCTATGTGATGATATGATTTGGTCAGATGGACCTTAGAATATTCATATTGAGTGTGCAGAAGGAGTTTGCAGAGGAGCGCAGGTTGTGTATGCATAAAAACTGCGGTATGGGTGCGATTACGGCGATGTTCTTTTTCGTTGTACTGCTCTCTACCTGGCGATGGTTTTTGGACGCCTCGGTCTTTGTGAAGTGAAAGTAAAAAAAGGAGTTGCGATGAGTTATAATGTAGGCAGCAGATGGTGGAAGATTGATTTTCATGTGCACACGCCCGCCTCTAAAGATTTTGGACGGGGCGATGCCACCCAACAAAATCTTTCACCTCAAAATTGGCTTAAGGCGGCGATGGATAGTGGCCTTGATGCCGTGGTCGTAACCGATCATAATACGGGTGCATTTATCGACAAGTTAAAATCTGCTATGCGTGATATTTCAGGAGACGATAAACCATCATGGTATCGTCCTTTAATAATATTTCCAGGTGTAGAGATTGCTGTCGCAGGAAATGGTGAGCGTGTACATATTTTAGGTGTCTTTGATCCAAGCAAGGACACTGCCGGCATAATTGGAGTTTTGGGGAAATGCGGGATATGTGATAATTTTGGGGATGATGAAAATGCCTTTAGTGAAATGGGAGTTGCAGAGGTTGTTAAAATCATACATGAGCAGGGCGGTGTAGCTATTCCTGCTCATGTAGATGGCGCGAAGGGAATTCTGAACGGCAGGAATTCGCTTAATCCGGAACTTAAAAAGATTCTGTCGTCTGTGTGCGCTATCCAAGTTGAGTCGAATGTCGCGATGCATGACGGGATGGATAAGCGGATTCTTGAAGGACTCGCCCGGGTTGCCGGTTCGGATGCTCACGTTTCAGCCGATATTGGGAAGAGGTTTATATGGGTCAAGATGGGCAAGCCGACAATATCTGCATTGCACATGGCATTACACGATCATGTTTTTTGCGTCAAACCAGAGACTGTTCGCTGTCCTAATGAAGAGCCGTCGTTTTATGTTAAGCGTATGACGGTTTCAGGTTTGCGCTATTGCGGTAGAGGAGCCAGCGGTCCATTGGTGATGGAGTTTAGCCCGCATCTTTCATCGCTGATTGGAGGAAGGGGAACAGGGAAGTCAACCCAACTGGAATGTTTAAGATTTGCATTTAGGCAAGTTCCCGACGAAAGAATATTCCCGCAGATGTTCTCGCGGCTGAAAAAGTTCAGCGATGGGATGTTCCTCCAAAATTCTACTATTGAAGTCGAGTTCTTCCATTATGGGGAAGATTATAGGGTCAATTGGTCATTGTCGGGGAATGAGGAAGTGCTTCATAAGTTCTCACCGGAATCAGGTGAATGGCAATGTGTCGAACACGGTGATATCGCGCAACGGTTTCAAATAGGTGTATTTAGTCAAAAGCAATTATTTGAATTGGCAAATAATCCACGCGGGCTTTTGACAGTCATTGATCGTGACGGCTCGGTGAATCGCGAAGAGTGGAATGGCCGTTGGGAACAAAAGAAGTCAGAATATATTCAGCTGTGTGTCCGAGCGAGGGAACTGCGGAATCGTAGGAATTCTATTCAATTGCTATCAACGCGCATCTCCGACCTTGACAAGAAAATTTCTGAGTATCAAAGTAAGGGATATGGAGAAGTCTTAAAACGGTTGGCGATGTTCAATCGCCAAGATCGCATTTTGCGTGTTGAGGATGATGTAAAACGGGTCGTGGAAGAAATTGGTGCGCGTGTAGAGTTGTTGGCCGTACCAGATTTTCCGGATGAATTGTTCCCTCATGGAGACACTGTAAGTGACAAGGTTAGGGGAATTTACTCGATCCTGTCTGAAAAGACAACTGAGGCGTACAAGACGATAGTTTCTTCGGTTAATAATGTTTTGACCGCACTTTCTAATTATCGGCAGGACATGGATAAAAGTGAGTGGGCTGTCCAAAAGTTAGAATGTTTGTCGGCATACGGTGAAATGGCAAAATCTTTGCGTGCGGCAGGTGATTCGTTTGACCCAGATATGTACGGGCGCTGGATTGTCGAACGGGCTCAATTGACTTCTGAATACGCCAAACTGGAAACCGTTAAACAGGAGTTAAAGGCGGTCACGGATGGGATAAAGGCTGCACTATCTGGACTAATGGCTTTGCGAACAGAGCTTTTCCAAAAACGTGTGAATTTTATTCAATCCGTGATGGCGGGGAATGAGTACATTAAGATGACTGTGTTGCCTTTTGGCGATGTATCTACCGTTGAGCAGGACCTAAGGGCGATATTTGGAATTGATGGGGATCGATATGCGTCTTCAATATATGCGCCGGACGAAAAGGATAGTCTGTTGCATGAGTTGATCAATTGGAGGGCTAATGGGCTGACTGTTGAACAATTACCTGAAAAAATAGATGAGATAAAACGGACACTTTGGAAGGGTGCGCATGGTGAGCCAACAGGATTCCATGGCGCTTTTGACAAAAGGTTGGTTGCTATTTATGAAAATAGCCCTTCAATCTTTAATGAGTTCTCTGCATATTGGCCAGAGGATTTGTTGGAAATGAAATTTGTGTCTAATGGAAGAACAGAATCGTTAGATAATGGTTCGCCGGGACAAAAGTCTGCTGCCATTCTTGCATTCTTACTTGGCTATGGTGTCGAACCACTCATCTTAGATCAGCCAGAAGACGATTTGGATAACTCGTTGATTATGAAACTAGTTGTTAATCAGTTGCACGTTAATAAGCAGCGAAGACAACTTATCATTGCCACACACAATCCTAATATTGTTGTTAATGGGGATTCTGAACAAGTGTGTGTAATGAAGTTTGCAGGCGGACAGATACGAATGGAGTGCCAAAATTCCCTAGATGATTTGCAGATTCGTAATAATATTTGTGATATTATGGAAGGAGGTGCAGACGCCTTTAAAAAGCGTTATGGCCGTATGATGGGAGGAGTGGAAAATGTTTGATACTACAGAGGAACTATTGGCACAGATTCGAGTTGGAGAAGATTCTACATTGGAAACAAAGGATCTTCGATTCAAGGGAGATAAAATTATTGGACCCGACAAGGATAGCATAGCAGCCGAAATGTCGGCGATGGCGAATTCCATAGGTGGGGTTCTTGTTTTAGGTGTGGAGGACAAATCTAAGGATATTGTTGGCATCCCAATGGAACAGTTAGAAAATGTCGAGCAGTGGATTCGCCAGATTTGCGCGGACTCGATTACTCCACAGCTCGAATGCTCTTTACGCAAAATAATAGTTCCAGTTGAAGATGGCGAGGTTGTTATCATCCGAATAGATATACCTAAGAGTTTGTTTATTCATCGTTCGCCCATAGGTTATTATACTCGTGTGGGAAGTAGCAAGCGGGAGATGTCGCCAGACCTTTTGGCTCGGATGTTTCAGCAACGTAGTCAAGTTAGAATGGTCTTTTTTGATGAGCAAGCAGTCCCTGGTACGTCAATACAAGACCTTTCCGAAAAGTTTTGGAAGAAATTTCTCCCCGACGCCGCAAATGATAGTGATGAGACTTTTTTAAGAAAGCTTCGCCTTCTGACGACCGACACTGAAGGGCATGAAACAGCGACCGTTAGTGGGATTCTTATCGCGTCACAGCGACCTGATAAATATTTGACCAGCGCGAAAATTCAAGCTGTTTGTTATCGTGGTACTTTACGTGATTCTGCTTATCAGATAGATGCAAAAGAAATAGTTGGCCCTATAGATGTTCAAGTAGTTGAAGCATGTTCTTTTGTTCAGCGTAATATGAGAATGGGTGCGATAAAAAATCCGATGAGAATCGAAAAGCCGCAATTCGCAGAGCGCGCCGTGTTTGAGGCAATAGTCAATGCTGTCGCTCATAGAGATTATTCGATCCAGCAATCATGCATCCGGCTTCATATGTTTGCGGATCGATTGGAGATTTATTCGCCTGGCGCGATTCCCAATACTATGACGATTGAAAGTATGCCGTTGCGGCAGTTTTCACGCAATGAATTACTGTCCAGCTTGCTTGCTCGGTGTCCTGTCAGCGATAAAGGCGTATACGGACGTGCATTTATGATGGATCGGCGAGGTGAAGGAGTGCCAATCATTATATCGGAAACGAGAAGAGTGACCGGTTTGAATCCGGTTTTTGAAATGATTGACGATGCAGAAGTATTGGTATCCATTCCTGCTAGAGAATGCTGACCATAGATAAACTACTTATTCACGGTATGAAACATTGAAACACTAAAGTGGATTGCATGCGTTTTTTTTGAGACACCAATGCCATCTCAATTCGTGCAACCCAAAGTTACGAATAGTACTGTATGGACGTTTGAGTAGTGTTGTAGTCACTAAAGAATGAACCTTAGAATATTCATATCGAGTGTGCAGAAGGAGTTTGCGGAGGAGCGCAGACTGCTGAAGCGATACATTTCCAAGAATCCGGCGTATCGACGGTTCTTCAACACGTTCGTCTTTGAGGAGGATGTGGTCGTCGCCGACCGGCGTACAGATGAGGTGTGTCTTGGGGGTGTGATTAACCGTTGTGGCAGATGTATGCGAATGTTGCAAGTTGTGTGAAAAAATCACATCTCAATTGACACATGTGAGAAAATAGTGTATACTATCTTCCAAAACCTTGAAAGGAACATGGCATGTTAGTGCGCTTTGTATTCGAGAACTACCGATCATACCGTGACAAGACGACATTCTCAATGTCGGCAGGTAAGATTAGTCGCCATAGTGGTCATGTTTGCGAGTGTAATGGTCATCGTATCCTGCGTAGCGCTTTTGTGTTTGGTGCAAATGCAGGCGGGAAGACAAGTTTTGTCAAGGCACTTGATTTTGGTCGTAGAATAGTGACTGAAGGGGTTTTGCCCGTCAATATGGACAAGCTTCATTTCCGCGTAACATCAAGTCCCAGTACGATAGGGTTCTTCCAGTATGACATCTTCTCGGATGGGCAGTTCTATTCTTATGGATTTGCCATAGATTACAGCAGAGGACACATAGTAGATGAATGGCTCTATAGGATTGGAGAGGCAGCCGAGACATGCGTCTTTCATAGGATGAAAGATGATAATGGACGCATTGCAATAACTACGGACTTGCCGCTTTCGCAGAGCGACAGGAACCGTTTTGACGTGTACGCCGACGATTTCAAAGACAAGGCTATGCGACGGGAACTTTTTTTGCGCGACGTCGGGAAGCGTGCAAGCACGGCAACAGAGTTTGGCCGAGACGCGGCGGCGGTGTTGAGATGGTTTACGAGGATGCTGTGCATATTCCCGGAAACTCGTTACACTGGGGTGCCGTCGTTCATGCTTGACCGGAAAAAGAAAGATGCGACATCGCGTCTTATGACTCATTTCGATACGGGCATCGATTCACTGGTCGAAGAGGTTGTAGATGTTGAAAAGTTCTGGGAGCAGGTGCCAACAGCATTCCGAGAAAAACTTAAAGCTGACATCGTGCGTGACCTTACGAATGGCAATGGAGATTCTATAGTCACGGTGAATGATGGCTTTTCTACGTTCGTTTTCGCTTATGATCATGGCGAGATTGCCGTCAAGAAGACCAAGGAAGATCACGGCAATAGGCGAGATCTTTTTGAGCGGGCAGACGAGTCGGATGGCACTATTCGCCTTTTTGATTTGATTCCGTTGTATGAGAATTGGCGCAATGGAGGCGTGGTGGTTGTAGATGAACTTGACAGAAGTCTTCATACAAAAGCCACATTGGAGTTCGTAAAGATATTTCTGGACGATCCTTTAGCTAGAAGGGCGCAGTTGATTGCTACGACGCACGATGGAAATCTTCTCGACTTGGACATACTGCGCCAAGATGAGATATGGTTTGCAGAGCGGCAGCCGGAAAAGAATACGAGTCTCTACTCACTCCTCAAATTCAAGGCGCGTTTCGACAAAGATGTGTTCAAGGACTACATGCTGGGCAGATATGGGGCATTGCCAGTGTTCGATTCGCTCGAAAGCTTGGAG
>JAEEGL014498752.1_pt1 | contig 15115 bp, 10 predicted proteins | sample 9134231 | NCBI WGS metagenome assembly JAEEGL01 (sample SAMN16246548, study PRJNA631951) | gut metagenome | biome: gut microbiome; feature: rumen; material: fiber-attached | host: Bos | place: Iran: Karaj | collected 2018-10 | reverse complement strand
TGCAGGCATCCTCACAACGTCTGTTACATACATGACCACAGACGGCAGGAAGAGGATTATACTTCTTGATAAGAGCAAGTGCTTCCTCGTATCTGCCCTGTGCTGCCATCTTAAGATAACCCTGTACCGGAATATGTGCAGGACAAGCAGTCTTACAAGGTGCTGTACCTGTCTTGTGAGTATTGATACGGTTAATATCACGGTAATCCTCTGTCCACATATCCTGTGACCACTTCTGCTCAGTTGGGAGAGGCATCTTAGGATAAACAACATCTGTTCCGTCCTTCTTGCAGAGCTTCTGACCAAGAGTAGCTGCACCTGCAGGACAAACCTCAACGCATCGACCGCAGGCAACGCAGTTATCTCTGTCAACATGTGCAACATAAGCTGAACGAGACATGTTTGGTGTATTAAACAGCTGTGATGTGCGAAGCGCATAACATACATTTACATTACAGTTACAGATAGCAAAGATCTTGTGCTCACCATCAATATTTGTGATCTGGTGAACAAATCCGTTATCTTCAGCCTGCTTGAATATCTCAAGAGCTTCTTCCTTAGTGATATAACGACCGTCCTTCTGTGTCTCAACAACATAGTCTGCCATATCACCGATAGCAATACACCATCCCTCAGGATCATCAGCACAGCCCTGTTCGAAAGTCTTTCTTGACCTTCTGCAGGAACATGGAGAAGCTGCATATTTGCCTTCATAATAATCAAGCCAGTATGAAATCTTCTCAAGGTTGATAGCCTCACCCTTCATATCAATGGCTTTTTCTACAGGAATAACATGCATTCCAACGCCGGCACCCCCCATAGGAACCATATGTGTAAGTCCCTCAAGAGGAATACGGCTCATTCTTTCAAAGAAAGCTCCAGCCTCAGGATGCTCCTCCAAAACCTTGTGGTTCATGTTGCCGAACTCAGCTGATCCCGGAACGTACATAGGAAGTACGTACTGTTTAGCGTGCTGTGGATTCTCATAGTTCCATTCGATAACACCGTTGTAAGACATCTCGTCCAGGTGCTTCTGAAGCTGCTCTTTGGTATACTCAGGGCAAAGCTTAGCGATTTCCTCAAAAGTCTTGGGCTTACGCTTTTCAAGCTTAAGGGCAATCTCACACTGCTCATCAGTGATCAGATTGTAAAGGCCCCAGTATTCAGGGCTTTCTTTTGTAATTTTCTCTATTCCAAGCTTAATGTTCTTTCTGTCAGTAACAGCCTTGGAAAATCTTGCAAGTGGCTCACGGAATGGTGCATTCATATCCACGCTGTCAGGTATAATGCCTGCTCTGGGGTCCTTTTTGTTACGATTTGGATCCAGAGAATAAGGGGTATTCAGATCATTCATATCAAAGTCATTCTTATTCATCTCTCTACCTTTTCTTTCTTATGTTGCTGCTATCTCTTTTATTAAAAACTCATTGCCTTTTAAGAGATATGTATGTTCGCTGCCACAATTCGGGCAGATTTTACCATGTTTTACAGTTTCGTATTCGGTCTTACAGTCCTCGCAGTATGTAACAGCCGGAAGCGTTTCTATAATGAGCTCTGAGCCATTCATCAGCTCTGTTCTTGCAACAGCCCATTTCCAGGCATCCTTTAAAAGATCCGGAACCACTCCCGATACCTCGCCAAGCTGCAAAGTTACCGAATGAATCTTCTCGATTTCGTTCTCTTTCCCTACTTCCGTAAGATCATCGATAATACGGAATACAACGCCAAGTTCGTGCATTATAATTACCCCATTAAAAGTATTAAGATAGAATGTCGCTTGCGACATTCTCGCGCGAGGCGCGTATGCTTTAGCATCATTTTCCTTATGCGCCGATGCGCATCCAAAGCGGAGCGTTCTTATTGAATGGGTACCATTCAATAAGAACGCCGTACGATAAATGCAGGATAAAGATAAACTCCCCATGTTTATCGCACGGCGCCTCAAATTCTTGTTTGTATTTATTGTTACTTCATGGCTTCATCGATATTAGCAGACAGCCAGTCAGCCCACTCCTGCATGCCTTCACCGGTCTTGGCACAGATCGGGATAATCTTGGCATTAGGATTTCTAAACAAGATATTTTCCTTACATTTTTCAAGATCAAAGTCAAAATAAGGCATGACATCAATCTTATTGATAAGAACAACATCACAAATTGAGAACATCAATGGATACTTAAGGGGTTTATCATGTCCCTCAGGAACAGAAAGTATCATCGCATTCTTAGTACTTCCTGTATCAAATTCTGCAGGGCATACAAGGTTTCCAACATTCTCGAGGATAGCAAAATCCACGTCCTCAACTCCCAGTTCCTTAATTCCCTGTCTTGTCATATCAGCGTCAAGATGGCACATTCCACCCGTGTGGAGCTGGATTGCCTTAACTCCTGTTGCTGCGATTGTCTTGGCATCAACATCAGAGTCGATATCCGCTTCCATAACGCCGATTCTGTATTTATCTTTGAGCAGCTCGATAGTTCTGGTGAGCGTCGTAGTCTTACCTGATCCAGGTGAAGACATGAGATTTAAAAGAAATGTCTTAGACTCTTTTAAATCTCCGCGAAGCTTATCCGCGTCCTGATCGTTACTCTCGAAAATACTTCTTTTTACTTCTATTACTCTTACGTTATCCATCTAGTCCTCCTGAAACAAATAATGATCATAGCTATTATCTGCTTCATTTTGCATGTCAGTCAATATAAATCGTGATTAAACTTCTGCTCTTTCCATAGCAATCTTGAAGTCCTTAGTATCAACGAATACCTCATTAGCATATGGATTCTTGCCCATCTTAACAGATCTCTTGATGATCTCTGCAATACAGATTACGTTGATAGCAATTGAAAGAATAGCAACAACGCCCTGTGATGTTGGATTAGCAGTTATACCCATTGCCGAGATTGCCTCGCCGGCAGCAGCGCTCTTGCCCTGTCCTGCATTGTAAAGAGCAATTGCCTTCTCATAAAGGTCCATAGTTGTAATACCATTAGCTGTAGCTCCACCGTAAACTGAAGGAAGAGCTGCTGCGAACCTGGAGCTGAGCTGAAATGCAGGTACAACCTGAGCCCACATACACCAGATAGCCAGTGTGTTGGCACGGTTCTGAATCCATGCACCCTTATTCCAAAATGCATTAGCAAATGTAGGAGCAAGAAGAAGTGCAACACCGCAGTACCATGAATGTGTAGGAAGATTGAGGTATGTGTACTCGAAGTTCCATACATCATAAGCTACGATGAACCATACGCACATATCTGGCCAAAGCATATCTGCGTGATTCTTGTCCTTTGAAGTATAAAGGTGTACACAACCGGTCATACAGAAGATGTTGATCACTCCGGCAAGAGCGTTAACAACATTCCACCATCCACCATAAAGAAATACACCTTCATTTGATGCCCACCAAGCACCTGAAAGGTCGCCGGTGATTGATGCAGCTGCAAGAGCAGACTCCATATCTGATACAACAGCTATAAGGATGTTTGCAGCAACGATGAACCATGGGAACCAGGCAAACCATTTCTCTTTACCAATGCCCCATTTATACTTGATCATCATGAAGCCTACGCAGCCGATATCAGCAGCATAAAGTTTGAAATAATGGAACCATCCGTCCATGAATGCTACAGTTGGGTTTTCTTTGCCACCGAACATACCCAAATGTGCAAGAATGAAATATACAGTGAGAATACATGGAATAACAACGAAAACAATTATTCCACCGGTTTTGGTCCGACGACCGATCTCATTCATGAGAATAAGACCACAGAATACCAACACCCAACCAATTAACTGCATAGCAGCATGGTTACTATAAAGTTGGAATAGCATATAAGACCCTCCTTTTTTGACATTGCTTGTATATTTATGCGCAATATCGTATAATTATAAGAATATTTTAGCATATTGCACAACTCATATCAATATAATTTATAAATATTTTAGCAATGTGGGGCACTAGCCAGTATTGATGCGGTTTCCAACAAAGCTACGTCAATACGTGTTATAGCAGATATCTTATCGCTATTTCACTTAAATAATTTCCGTTTCCTATCTATCATTTCCTCGATGCCCGCCATATATAGCGGAACATCTTTTACGTTGTCACATCTTTCTATCCTTCCGTTTCCGTAAACTCGTTTTGTTACAGTTCCTGCTCCAAGGGCAACAATCGATTGAACTTCCTCATTAATCAAAATATTGTAAATTCCAGCCTTATTTTCTCTTGCATAACCGGTATTTTCAAAGTTACCACTAATGTTCTTCTGTCTGTACAGATAATATGGAGCAAGTCCCATTTCTCTGGCGCCTTCGCTGGCTATTCTCATCATTTCTTCAGTATTACTAATAGAATCCAGGATTGGAACCTTAAGTTCTCCCTTCATTTCCTTCTCGTGGAGTACTTCGTAGAGTTTTGATCCCCGCTTAATTGCCAGAGAATGAACAGTCAGATCATCAGGCTGTAGTTTCTTTATCTCATCAATTGTATGCTGTACTTCTGAGGCAGTCTCCCCCGGAAGTCCAAGAATTATATCCATGTTGATATTGTCAAAGCCCTCTTCCCGCGCCATTTTAAAGGCTTCTATAAGCTGCTCGACATTGTGTCTCCTACCAATAAGCTTCAGAGTTTCATCATTCATGGTCTGGGGATTTACAGAGATTCTGTCTACCCCCATCTTTTTCATGGCAATAAGTTTTTCTCTTGTGATAGAATCAGGTCTGCCTGACTCCACCGTAAACTCTTTGACATGGGAAAGATCAAGTTTAGAGCGCAGATACCCAATAAGCCTCTCAATCTGATGCGGTTCAAGAGTTGTAGGAGTTCCACCACCAATGTAGATTGTATCAAGAGTCTTGCCTGCAAAAGTCTCAGCAACATAATCGATTTCTTTTTCAAGGCACGACAAATAGTCGTCTACGATATTCTTGTAGGCGCCTATGGGGTAAGAAGTAAATGAACAATAAAGGCAGGTTGTGGGACAAAACGGAATTCCAATATAGAGGCTATATCCATTCTCATAGTCAATTTCTTTAAGGATTTCCTTCTCCCTGTGAGCAATTTCTAAGCAAAGAGCAAGTTTCTCTTCGCTGACAAAATAGGTATTCTTCATGAACTTCTCTATCTCATCATCGCTTTTGCCCTCTTCGATAAGGTTCATGGCAATTCTTGTTGGACGGATTCCTGTAAGATCACCCCAGGGAAGGTTCTTACCGGTTCTCTTTGAAAGATCGGTATAGATCTGCTTTTTTAGATCATTCTTTTCAATATTCTCTATGCCATTTATCTCGAATATTTCATCAGCATCCGTAATCTTGGATTCTTTCTCGGGATTCTCGCCTTTTTTCCCAATAAGTACCATAACCTCCTCATCAGGAAAAAAAGCTTTATACAAAGAATGAACGTCATACTGATATTTATCAAAATCCAAATAAACTACTTTCATAACCTATATGCTCCGCACTCAGGATTGTACAGTTTCTCATGGCCAATAGTAGTGATCTCACCATGTCCCGGATAACAATATGTGTCATCGGGAAGCACAAATAACCTGTCATTTATCGACCTTAAAAGTTCACTAAGAGATCCTGTCGGAAGATCAGTTCTGCCGACAGATTCTTCGAATAACGTATCTCCGCAAATGAGCTTGTTTTCTTCCTCAAAGTAATAGCAGCAACCGCCGGATGTGTGACCGGGAGTGGCAATGAGTTTGCAGGATAATCCGGCAGCAGTTATTTTCTCGCCATCTTTGTAAAAAAGATCAGGCTTAACCTTTGCTTCCATACCAAAATACACAGAGGCATTTAGATGAAGATCATTGCAAAGCGCCATTTCTTTTTCGTAGCAGCCAATCTTGGCACCACTAAGCTGTCGAAGCTCTTCTGCGCCCCCTATATGATCAAGGTGTCCATGAGTCAAAAGGATAAGGTCTATAACAAAGCCTTTGTCAGTCAAAGTATCATAAAGAAGCTTACCTCGGTCAGCCGGATCAAAAAAGATACCATGTTTCTTGCCATTTTCATCAGTATTATTATCATCAAATACAAAGTAACAATTAGTGGCAAACATACCTATTGTAAGACATGCAACCTGAACATTTTTTTCTGACATCAAAAGCTCCTTTCAACCCCAATATCTTTGTAAAAGAAAAACCACAGAACAATCATCAGCCTGTGGTTCTCTCAATATCTATTACACTATCAATCTGTCTGATCTTGTCAACAATCTCACGAAGCTGATCCCTTGACGATACCTGGAAAGAAGTTTCCATGGTGGCAAGGCCCTGCTTGCTGGTTCTGGTGTTCATAGAAAGAATATCTATATTCTTCTCCGAAAGAGTTCTGGAGATATCAGCCAGAAGACCGCTTCTGTTATTGGCAAATATCTTGATGGTTGCAGCATACTTGCCGCCGCTATCCGAACTGTCACTCTGCCATTTTGCTTCTATGAGTCTTGTTCTATCCTCTTCCTGCATCTTTATAACATTGACGCAGTCTCTTCTATGAATAGAAACACCTCTTCCTCTTGTAACAAAGCCACAGATATCATCACCCGGTACAGGATTACAGCACTTTGAAAATCTTACTGCCACATCATGTACACCCTTAACAATGATTGCATTGTCTGAGCCTGAAACCTGAGGTGTTATATTGGATTCGGCAACAGCAGCCAAAACCTCTTCATCAGTGATATTGCGCTTGTGCTCTTTCTCATCAAGCTCAAGCATCTTGTTGATAATCTGGCCTTCTCGAAGTCCGCCATGACCAACAGCCGCAAGAACCGCATTCCAATCGTGGAATCCATATTTCCTGATTACGATATTCTGGAATTCCGGTTTGGAAATGGCAAAAAGATCGATTCCCTTACTCTTACAGTATTCTATAAGAAGTTCTCGGCCTCTAGCAATATTTTCATCCTTGAGCTCATTCCTGAACCACTGGTTGATCTTGTTCTTGGTCGATGTAGCCTTGGCAATTGCAAGCCAGTCTCGGCTAGGCCCTCTTGAATTTTGGCTGGTGATGATCTCAATACGATCGCCATTCTGAATCTTGTAGTCAATAGGCACAAGCTTGCCATTTACCTTGGCGCCGATCATCTTGTTACCTACAGCAGAATGAACGCTGTAAGCAAAGTCGATAGGTGTAGAGCCAGCCGGCAGGTTTTTAACTTCTCCGGTTGGAGTGAAGCAATATACATCTTCAGAAAAAAGATTAAGGTCACTCTTAAGAAGGTTCATGAACTCCTGGTTGTCAGACATATCCTGTTGCCATTCAAGGATCTGACGAAGCCAGATGAGCTTCTCCTCTTCTCCATTCTCTGCCTTCTTACCATCTGAGGTTTCTTTATATTTCCAGTGAGCTGCGATACCGTATTCAGCAGCCTTATGCATATCATAAGTACGAATCTGGATTTCAAAGGGCTGACCTGTCTGCCCTATAAGTGTCGTATGAAGTGACTGATACATATTTGGTTTGGGCATAGCAATATAATCCTTGAATCTGCCGGGAATCGGCTTATACATTTCATGGATTACGCCAAGGGCCGCGTAACAGTCTTTTACAGTAGAAACGATAATACGAATTGCGAAAAGATCATAAATCTGATCCAGGGTCTTATTCTGGTTTCGCATCTTCTTATAAATACTAAAGAAGTGCTTAACCCTGCCGTTTACATCGCCTTGAATACCTGCATCCTTGATAGCCTTACGAACCTGTTCGCAGATATCCTCAACATATTTCTCTCTCTCGCTCTTCCTGACGCTAACCTTATCGACAAGGTCATAATAAACATCAGGTTTAAGATATTTGAGCGAAAGGTCATCGAGTTCGACCTTGATTCTGCTGATACCAAGTCTTCCGGCAATGGGAGAATAGATATCAAGCGTTTCCTGAGCAATTCTCTGCTGCTTCTCAGGAATCATATGAGCCAGAGTTCTCATATTATGGAGTCTGTCGGCAAGTTTGATAAGGATTACTCTGATATCCTTAGCCATAGCAAGGAACATTTTACGCAGGTTCTGAGCCTGCATGTCAATCTGTTCCTGAGTTTTGTTGGAGTTATCTGTAGAAAGCTGCAAAGCTGCCAGTTTGGTAACTCCATCTACTAAAGCAGCTACATCTGCTCCGAAGCTTTCTTCCAATTCCTCTTTGGTCAGAATTGTATCTTCAACGACATCATGAAGAAGCCCTGCTGCGATGGTCTCTTTATCCATCTCAAGATCAGCAAGAATAATAGCCACGCAAAGTGGGTGAATGATATAAGGTTCACCGGATTTGCGTAGCTGATCCTTGTGGGCTTCAGCTGCCTGTTTGTAAGCTTTCTCAATCAGAGTGATGTCATCAGAAGGATGGTATTTGCGCACCCTTCTAATGAGTCCCTCATAGAGTACATCAGGCGACTGGAACTCTTCAATGGCTTCAATTTTTCCGTCATCGAAATTCTGCGCCATTAAAATTACTTCCCTTCGTAACTGATCGCTGCATCTAATCTATAATTGCTAAGTCTTTCTCTGCCCTTAAGGCCCTTGAGCTCCATAAGAACTGCAATACCTGCAACTTCTCCGCCAAGCTTCTCAACAAGCTTGATCATAGCCTCAATTGTGCCACCTGTGGCCATAAGGTCATCAACAAGAAGAACCTTCTGTCCGGGTTTAATAGAATCTTTATGCATTTCAAGTACAGCCTTACCATACTCAAGGTCATACTCTACCTCGATTGTCTCGCAAGGAAGTTTACCCTTCTTACGAACAGGAACAAGAGCCTTTCCTCTTGAATATGCAATAGGTGCGCTGAAGATAAATCCTCTGGACTCAGCGCCAAGAACAACATCAAAGTCAAGATCAGCAACCATCTCCTGCATCTTATCGATTGCAAGATGGAATCCGTCCGGATCCTGAAGTACTGATGTAATGTCTCTGAACATTATCCCCTTCTCCGGAAAATCCGGAATGGTTCTTACATAATCTTTTAGATCTTTCATTTTCGAAAACCCTCTCTGTGAATAAAAATAATTCTTCAAAGTAGTATTATAGCACAAAATTTCAGCATTATTACAAAAAACTGAATTAAATTTTCGTTCAATATTTCTAAAGCACCACAACAAGGCAGGGTTGAAAATAGGATTAGTCGATTGTATAATAGTCTCTGTGCCTTGTGCACGTGCTGGAATAGCGCAGTCGGTAGCGCAACTGATTCGTAATCAGTAGGTCGAGGGTTCAAGTCCCTTTTCCAGCTGAAAACCCGGGAATGATAATCATTCCCGGGTTTTTTGTTAGGCTTTTTTGCCTTTTTTGGTTGTAGTTGTTTTCTTTGCTGTTGTCTTCTTAGCTGCAGGCTTCTTAGCAGGAGCTTTCTTTGTAGTCTTGGAAACGCTCTTAACAGCTTCCTCTGTTACGATGCTGAAGATACGCTCCTCCTCAATCTTTTCATATTTTGCCTCGATAGCCTTTTCCTGCTGAGCCAGTTCTTTTTCATATTTGAGGCGAAGTTCGGCAAGAAGTTTCTGCTCCTCCTGATCACGTTTTTCCTTGAGAGCAGCAATTCTCTCCTTCTTCTCCTGTTCCTTCTTTATCTCTTCTTCTTCCTTGATGGCACGAATCTTCTTTTCCTGTTCTGTGTAAGGAATAAAGCTGAAGATAGCAAGAGATACAGCACCAAGCTTGACTGTAATGCTGTAATTACGCCCATCAACCTCAACTCGCTTAGTTTCCTTTTTGCCGGAATTAAGGACGCCAGTTCCGCCATAGCTAAGATCATCACTGTTGAAAATCTCAGTATATCTTCCGTCAATCGGCACTCCGATTTCAAAGTCTCTCTCAATGCCGGCCATATTAGCAACAACAAGAAGCATTTCCTTGTCGTTACTGCTCTTTCTCACAAAAGAAATCATGCATTCGTCCGCTGCCATATTGTTGATCCACTCGAAACCCGAATCCGAACTGTCAAGCTGATGAAGTGCTTCGTGACTATAGTAGAGTTCATTTAACTTGTGAAGAAGATTCTCAACAAATACTGCCTGATCCACAGTAAGCGCATCCGGCTCCATATAAAGGTGCTTTCTTCCGGGATGAACCATCATAAATGAAAGGGCAAGGCGCAGGTTCGCCATCTTCTGGGAAGAATCTCCGGGCATGAGGTAATAAAGACCCTCAAGACCCTTCTCAATGTCCTCATGTGTAAGAGCAAGTATGAATCTCTCAGTGTAACTGTAAATAAGGCTGAAAGTAAGCTCATCATGATGTCCGCCCCTGAAAATAGGATCGTTTTCCATGTATGAAAGGAAATCTCTTGTCCAGCCGTTATTCCACTTGTAATCAAAGCCAAGGCCGCCAGCGTCTACAGTATCTGTAAGCTGAGGCCAGCAGGCTGTCTCTTTGGTTATTGTAAGAACTCCCGGATTATTCTTGTGAATAACCTGATTTAGATGTTTTACAAACTCAAGAGCCTCAAGGTTTTCGTTGCCACCATAGATATTTGGAAGCCACTCGCCCGGCTTTCTGTCATAATCTAGATAAAGAATCCTTGAAATATCAGAAGTTCTAAGGCCATCGATATGGAAGTTTTCTATCCAGTAAAGTGCATTCGAAATCAGGAAATTTGATACTTCTTTCCTGCCGTAATCAAATATAAGATCTCCGGACTTTGGATGAATTCCAACCCTGGGATCAGAATACTCATAAAGCGTTCTGCCATCGAAATCAGAAAGTCCACAGGATGACTTAGGGAAAAATGTTGGAACCCAGTCAAGAATAACTCTTATGCCGGCATTATGCATTGTGTTTACAAAGTTCTGGAACTCTTCTATATTTCCACTGCTATCATCAAGGGCAAAGAAATCCAAAATGTGATAAAAATGTCCCGGAAGATGCTTCATTACAGGCATAAGCTCAACTGTATTGAACCCATGATTTTGTACATACTCAAGGATATCCCTGGTGACTTCCTCCATGCTTGACTTCTGGCCATGTCTTCCGGCAAAAGCCTCAAGAGAAATCTCGCAGATTGAAAGTGCACTCTCATCGAGGTCAAACTTTCTTCTGGCTGCAAGCCACTTTTCATCAGTCCACGCAATCTGCTTGGGTTTTCTGATCACAGAAATGATGCCGTTTTCACCCTTTGACTCAATCGCAAAAGGATCAGGTCTCTTGTAAACAAGGCCACTTCTAGTCTTTACTTCAAACTGATAACCGTCAAACTCAGAAGCACCCGGCACAAAGATCTCGAAAATACCAATAGGATCAAGTCTGTGCATCTGACACAGTCTTCCATCCCAATTATTGAAATCGCCGATTACACTTACTCTTGAAGCAGATGGCGCCCATACAGCAAACTCTGTACCATCAACACCATTTCTTGTCTTGATGTGTGCTCCAAGTTTTTCGAAAATATGATAGTGAATGCCGCTTCCAAACTTTATGAAGTCCTCCCTATCCATAAGAGGTTCGAAGGCGTAAGGATCATGAATGCTCTTTGCTTTTCCTGTTGAATCCTTTATCAGGAATTTGTATTTAAACTTGTCTACATACGGAACCAACACGGCAAAAAATCCTGCTTCGTCCGCAAGTTCCATCTCATATTCCTTCTTCGTATTCTCTACATAAACGCTCATAGCATCAGCGTCCGGATAGAAAGCCTGAATCAGATAGCTGTTGCCAACCTTGTGCGCACCAAGTATCCTATGTGGATTATCACCATCAGAATAAATGATCTCCTCTATTTCAGGCCAATTCATCATTTTATACAGTTTGTTATTCACTGCATTCCCCTCCATGACTCAAAAAAATTAAAGAACTTAATTCAAACCTATCTAAGTGTACCATTAATTCCGTGAATAAATAACCCGCTAAGTAGCTTGGGTTCAAACCATGTGGATTTTGGAGGCATTAAAAGACCCGCATCTGCCACGTTAAAGAGCTCAGAAATCGATGTAGGATGCATAGAAAAGGCAATCTTCATGTCTTCATGACATCTTTTTTCAAGTTCCGAAAGTCCTCTTATACCGCCAACAAAATCGATTCTCTTATCTGTTCTGGGGTCGCCGATACCAAGTATGGGTCCTAGCACATTATTCTGAAGAATCGAAACATCCAGTCCCTCAACAGGATCATCGGAAAGGATTTCATTCTTAGCTGTAAGTTTGTACCATTTGTCCTCGATATAGAGCCCAAATTCCCCTTTATTATCCGGACTAAATGCTTTCGATTCCTCTTTTACCTCAAATCCTTTTGAGAGTCTTTCAAAAAACTCATCTTTGGAAAGGCCGTTCAAATCCTTAACAACACGGTTATAGTCCATTATGTACAAATCAGAATCAGCAAAAAGAACCGATAAAAAGAAGTCACTTTCAAGTTTGCCCCTGACTTTCCCCTGAAGTTCTTCTCTCTTTTTAAGTCCAACCTTAACAGCTGATGCACATCTGTGATGTCCGTCAGCAATATAGATAGAATCTATAGTTGTAAAAATACGGGAAATAGTGTCGATTTCTTCCTGGTCATCCACCAGAAATACTCTGTTTTTCACACCATCTTCAGAAACAAACTCATAAATAGGACTGTCCACATCCCGAATCCTGTCCACAAGTTCGCTAAGTAGTTTATGCCTTCTATAACACAAAAAAATAGGACCAGTCTGAGCTTCACAGGTATAAACGTGGTTGATCCTGTCTACTTCCTTCTCTTCTCTGGTGTTCTCATGTTTTTTGATAACATTATTCAGATAGTCATCAATGGACGCGCAGGCCACAATTCCTGTCTGTATCCTTCCGTTCATTGTCTGCTCATAAATGTAGTAACAGGGCTTTTCATCCTGGATAAAAACCCCTTTTTCAATCTGTTCCCAGAGCATGTCGTGAGCTTTTTTGTACACCTCCGGTGCGTACATATCCTGATCCGGCCCAAACTGTGTTTCCGGTCTGTCAATTGCAAGAAAGCTCTCAGGTTCCTTTTTTACCTTTTCGTAAGCCTCTCTTCTGTTAAAAACATCATAAGGCAGCGAAGCTTTTTTCTCCGCCACCTCATTATTTGGTCTGTATGCCTTAAAAGGCCTTATATCTGCCATTTACTCCTCCCACAAAACTTTTTTATTACATATATCTTCTTATTATTTCTTCTGCGTCCCTTGGTGAAATCGGACGTCCCCACAAGAAGCCCTGAATAAAGTCACAGCCAATCTCTTTAAGCGCATTAAGCTGCCTTTCTTCCTCAACACCTTCAGAGATTACATCAAGCCCAAGAACATGGCCCATGGAAATGATAGCCTCAACATACTGCTTGGATGAATCACTCTCGCCCATCTTATCGATAAAGGATTTATCAATCTTAAGCAGATTTGCAGGAATATTATTCAAGTAGCTGAGTGATGAATAGCCGGTTCCAAAATCATCGATGGCAATATTGATACCCATACTCTTAAGCTCCCCAAGTGTCTCAAGAGCTTTCTCAAAAGAATCTATGATAATGGATTCAGTTATCTCTATTTCTAAATTTCGTGGAGGAAGTCCGCTAATTTCAAGGATCTCACGCACTTCTTCAAGGAAATCACTCTTCATAAGATGCCTAACAGAGACATTGATACCAAGAATAATATCCGCATTATACTTTTTCAACTGTTCGCCCATAAAAAGAGCTGAGGACTTAAATACTGCAAGGTCAATAACATCAATAAGTCCTGCAGATTCAGCAACAGAAATAAACTCTGTCGGACCGATTGTTTCGCCATCATCATTTTTCATTCTGGCAAGAGCTTCAAAGCCTCTCAGCTTATGACTAAAATCAAACTGTGGCTGCAGGCTGTAATAGATCTGATCCTTCAAAAGAGCCGTTCTTATCATATTCTCAACTTCAATACTTCGGTCGCCCTTAAGCATTCCAATATCAAAGCGAAGTATATGACGCCCGTTCTTGCTGCTCTTAATCGCATGAAGTGCCGCCTCCGCATATGATATCAAAGAATCTCTATCATTGGAATCATCAGGAAACAGGCTATAGCCAAAACTTGCAGAAAGGAAACACTCATAGCCATCAATATTAATCTGATCCTTAATTGCAGCTTCATACTGTTTTATAGTATTCTTAACATCCTCTTCGGATTTGTATCCACGAACGAGCAGAATAAATTCATCGCCACCGGTTCTTCCAACAAAATCCTTGGTTCCTGTGGTCCCGGATTCAGCTAAACCATCCCATCTTCTTGCAATTTCTTTAAGAGCCTTGTTTCCAATGTCAAAGCCCATAGCTTCATTAAAATCCTTAAAATTATCCAGATTAATGATTACAGTTGCAAAACGATCTTTTTTCTTGATGTCTCCGGAAATAACTTCAGATGCAGCAAAACGGTTTGGAAGCCCTGTTAGAAGATCAATCAGAGCCTGGTCATATAACTTATTCTGGTATTCGCTGATCTTAGCACCATAGAAATAGATAATAGATATAGCTATTATAGTAAGAATATTTCCCACTACTCCCGGCAAGCTGGAGTAATTCTTACGTATAAACAAATTTTGATAATAGCTGATGAAATTTAGAAGAAGCAGGACTAAAGAGGTTATATATCCTGTTTTTCCAAAGGAACCTGAAAGAAAGATAACACAGATATTTGCAATAGAAGAAAAAACTCCGGCGAATACACTCACAGCAACAGGAGTTCCGTTTATCATGACAAAATTTTGAGACCTTGCTACATAGCTAACAAGGTATGTCGTAAGAAGATAGGCTATTACGTATACTACAATTATGCCTCTTGGCATAAGCCTATGTCCGGAGAGGTTTTTTAAGGTCCTCTCCAGAATACGCTTTTCACCCGAGTTTTTGTTGGCACTACGGCTTTTTCCCACGGATTATCCTCTCTGTACGCCGACCGCAAGTAGTAAAGTGATAAGGTCGTGTGCTTATTATAATATATAATGTATGAATATGCATCCCTTCATTATATATTATACGTCTTTTCGTACAACTCGTACACGTATAACATCATCAATTTTTTCAATTTTGCTTACAAGAGCATCCTCGATCTCATCCTCCAGGTCAATAAGTGTGTAAGCGTAGTCTCCTCTTGACTTATTTGTCATATCAGAAATATTGTATCCTGCATCGCCAAGAAGTGATGTAAACTGGCTGATCAT
>JAEEGL013007457.1_pt1 | contig 15115 bp, 7 predicted proteins | sample 9134231 | NCBI WGS metagenome assembly JAEEGL01 (sample SAMN16246548, study PRJNA631951) | gut metagenome | biome: gut microbiome; feature: rumen; material: fiber-attached | host: Bos | place: Iran: Karaj | collected 2018-10 | reverse complement strand
ATAATGCATTTCTATTTTCTTTTACTAGTAATAATTTTTCATCTAAACTCATTTGAGTTTTTCTAAAATTAAAATTTGTTGTATTATTATTCATTGTTAAATTATTTTTTGTATCTTTTGATAAAAAAGAATTTAATGTTGTTGTTTGTGTTAAATATTGTTTATTTTTTGGAAGAAAATTTTGAAAAGTATTTAAATAATTAGTATTATTTATAAAAAAAGGTTTTGTTTTTAATAAAGATATTTTTGTATTTTTTTGATTTAAATTTCCTTTGAATAAATTTTTTTGTTGAGAAAGTAAATAATGTTCAAAAGAATTTTCTTTTTCTTTTTTTTCGTCTTTTCTCTTTGGGAAAATTTGTTTTTCATATTCTTCTAATTCTAAATTATCAGACATTTATATATGTTATTAAATATATTATTATAATTTAGTCAAAAATAATTAATAAATAATAAAATAAAATATGTATATTATTTATCTACAAAACTTGATAACTTTCTATTTGTTTTTGTTTTTTTTGCAGGATTTTCTAACATTGTATTAATTTTTGCCACAGAAACTAATTCATTTTTTTTTATCCAAGAATTTCTTTGAGAAGATAATAATTGCCTTAATTTTAAATTATTATTATGTAATTTATAAGGACTACTTTGATTTAAACTTCTTCTAGTATTATAAAAATTATTATTTGTTCTTTGTGCAATTAATGGAATATCAAAATTTGATATTGTATTTTGAGATAAAGTTTCACTATCTTTTATAAATGAATTAAGTTTTCTATTATTTCTTTTTATATTCATATATTTATTAAAAGTATCTCTTCTATTATTATTAAATGTATTAAATTTTTGTGAATCATTTTTATCTTTTGAATCAAAAGAAAAATAAGCCATTCTTTCTACAAAAGCAGAAATATTTTTATCTTCATAAATATTTGAATTTTTTTGAATATGTTTTGAATTACTATTATTATTATTATTATTATTATTATCTGTATTTTGATTTAATTGTTCATCAATATTATTTAATGCAATTCTCTCATTATATTCTTTTAATTCATTTATTCCATATTCATTTAATTTATGTGCTTCTTCTAATGTTTTATTTACTTCTTGTAATATATCAGTTAAATATTTTTGAGAATGTTCAAAAAGTTCAATCATTTGTTTATAAAAATCTGATTTTAAAACTTGTAAATTTACACAATTCATAAAATTCAAAATTGTTTTTTCTTTTTCATTAATTTCAGTAAAAATATCAAAAGTTTCATCTTTAAAACTTGGTCCTTGAATTCTAAATAATTCTTCTTTTATATTAATTAACATTTCATTATCAACAAAATAAGGAGTTTTAATATTAGATAAATCATCACTTTTTTCTCCAATTTCTTTTATTAATTCAATTAAATTTTGTAAATATTCATATCTAATATCATTATTAATAATCCATTCATTTGAACTTATATATGCATTTTGAATTATATTACAATGATCAATTATTATTTTTTTATATACATCTACACTATGTCTTAAATCTCCTTCTTCTAAATTTATTAAATCATGTTTATTATGTGATGGATATTTTACATTACAATCTGCACAAAAAAATTCATCACATTTTCTACAATAAAAATATGCATCTTTTGTTTTACATATTTGACATTTTACAAAATGCTTTTTTGGTTTTTTTTTTTTTAGAATTTTTGGAAGATTTCTAAACCGACTTTTTGATTTAGCATTTAATTTTAATTTTTTTACTTTTTTTTCCAAAGATACATTTGATACATTATTTGATAGAGATTTTTCATTAACTGTAATATTTAAATTACTCTTATTTTGGAAATATTCACCTGCAGGATTTGAAGTATTTGGTATTATTTTTTCATTATATATTAAATTTATTTTTTCTTGAGATACATTAAATTGTTTTTCAGATAATTTATATAAAAAAGATAATGGAGTAGTTTTAGTAATTTCAATTTTATAATTTAAGTTACTAAAATTTAAAATCACATTCATTTATTTTTCTGTTTAAAACATTTATTTAAAATCGAATATATTTATAAAAATAAAAAATAAAGAATAAAAAAAAAATATATAAAAAAATCAATAATTAAATAATTTTTAAAGATATAATAATAATTTTTAAAAGATATTTTAAATTGATGAATCTTTAAAATAATATTTTTCAAAAAATTCTTTCAATTCATTATTTTTTAATCTTTCAATTAATTCAAAAAGATTAGGACAATTTTCTTTAACAATATCCTTTCCAATAATATCACAAAAATATGGTAAAGCAGAACCAATATAAATGTCAGCACCACTAAAATGCTCACCTAAGAAATATTTTCCTTTTCCTAAAGAAACATATCTTTCTTCATATTTTTTTAAATATAATTTAAACTTTTCAACAAATTGATTTTTTATTTCTTCTTTTTTTTTTTCATCATTTAAAAAAATTAATTTATGAGGTAAATCAAATAAATCTTCAAAAGTACAAAATAAAGAATTAATTTGATATTCTTCTTCATCATTTTTTCCATATAAATTAAATTGTTTTAAAAGATATAAATCAATTGCAAGTGATTGACATAATTTTTTATTATTATGTTCTAAAACTGGTAATTGTTCAAATTCACATAATCCACTTTTTTTTAAATCTTTCCATTTATCAAATTCTATTATATCATTTGTCCATTCTTTTTTACTTGATGATAAAATTGCTTTTGTTAACATTCCTCTTGCATTAGCTTTAAAATAATGAAAAATATATTTATCTGTCATTTTTTATATTTTTATTTTTTTTACTTATATTATAATTATTTTTTGGATTTTTTTGAGTTTTTATATTTTTTCTTTTTATATATTATTTTAAATATTTTTATTTATTTTTTATTTTTTAAAATATTATTTTACTTTTATATTTTATTTTAAAGTTAAAATTATTAATTTTTTTAATGAATTCAATTATTAAAAAAACTTCTTTTTTAGTAAATTATCTTCCTTATTCTAACTGGTTTTATTATACTAGTGTTTTTTTTTTGTTTAAATATTCATCTTCATTTTTTTATCATGAATATTTAAATAGTAAATATAAAAAAGCAATTCAAATAATTTTAAAACAATTAAAAAAAGAATATATAATACAAAATGATCAAACAATACCAACTTTAGAATTATTATATTTTTTTTATTATAAATGTTTAAGAGAAGTTTTTAAAATTGACTTTATAAAATTTAGAATTCAAAGGAGAATATATTTTAAAGGTAATTATATATATGGATATATAAATTGTTGTAAATCATTTATAAAACAATTAAGACAAAAAGAAGAAATGATTTTGCATGAAATATCAGATTTTTTTCAAATTGATATTGATATTTTATATTTAATATTTGAAAAAGAAGTTAATTTTAGGAAAATAAAAGGTAAATATTTTTCATCTAGAAAAGATATTATAATACCAATTAATTTAGATAGAAAAAAAATGGAATATATTATACAATTTTTATTTAAAAAATTTAAATTTTATTTTGATAAATTTAAAAAAGAAAATCCAGATTTAAAAGAAAATTTGATTCAAATAATAAGTGAAAATTATTCATTTGATAGTGTTTATTATGAATATAATGGAATAGAATATGAAATAATTGAAAAATTTTTATATCAAAATAATTTACAAATAGTTGAAATAGATTAATTAATAAAAAAATTATGAATTAAAAATAGTAGTTGTACCAAATAAAGCTTTCATTAAATTATCATTTTTCAAAAAATTAATATCAAGTAAACTATGACTTTTATCTTTTTTTTCTCTTAAATAATTATATTGTTCAATTTTTAATTTTTCAATAATATATTCATTCATTTCTATTTTTTTTTTAATATCAATAATACTTTTTAAATCTTTAATTCTTCCATAAGAAAAATTTTTCTCATTAAAAATAATAGAATTATACTTCCATCCACCAAAAGAAGAAGTCGCAGAATGTGCTCTTGATTTAATTGTAGTACTTCTATTTTTAAGATATGCAAAATTTAAATTATCAGTTTCTTTTATTCTAATTTTATATTGTTTTATATTTGGATTATGTAAACAAATTTGAATTTTATTTTCTTGTTGTGGTGGAATATAATAATATTCATGTTTTTCTAATAATTTCTCTAATTTTTCATATAAATGTTTTTCTGTTTCTTCTTTTAAACCTGATATTGTTCTTTTTTTTACTTTATTTTCATATTTATTTTGATTTGATATCATATCATCTTTCATTCTTTTTAATTGTTCTATTAATTCAACATTTTCATTTTGTTTTTTTGCTAATTCTATAATAAATTTTACCATTTTATCATCAAAAGTTTTTGGAAAATCTTTTAATGAAGGTTCATATTTTAATTTTAATAATCTTCTTACAATCCAAGATAAACCAATTTTTCTTGTATCAATTCCTTTATTTAATAATAATAAATAATATTTAATTCCACTTTCAATATTTTCTTTTAATTCATTTTCTAATTGAACTATGTGATTATTTAATGTTAAATATTCATTATAAAAATCTTCTGCTAATTTTGAAAATTTTTCATCATTTTCTTTATTATTATTAATTAAATTTTTTATTTCTAATTCTATAATTTTTGACTTTGAATTAGTTTCATAATAAATATTTTTGTTAGATAAAAAAGATAATTTACTTTTTTTATATGATTTTTCTAATTTTTCTTTTAAATTATTTAAAGATTGCATTTTAGAGTCTAAATCTAGTGATAATTGAATTTTATTATCATCTTTTTTTCTATATATATTATGTAATTCTTTAATAATATTATTTCTTAATTCTTCTTTTTTTTTAATTTCTTTTTTTAAATCACTTATATAATCTTGTGCTTTAAATTCATTTTGTATTTTTATTTGTACTTGATCTGAATTTCTATTTAAATAAATTATATCTTCATAATTCATAACTGTATAAGAATGTTTTAATTGTTTTTTAGAAAATTTATCATTAGAATTTTTAAAATCTAAAGGAAGAATATTATGAAATTTATTTGTGTTTTTTATTATTTGCTTAGTTTTTCCTATTTTTACATTAGGAATATCATTAATTGAATTATTTATTTGATTTGACTTTTGAAATTCAATTTCATCATTAGAGTTTAATTTATCAATTACAGGAAGATGTATATGTAAAATTGTATTTGTACTTTTAGTTGGTTTTTTAAATCTATTTCTTTTAAATTTTGGATGAGGAATATTCATTATATTTATTTTATTTAATTAATTATTTACTACTGATTTTTAAATTTTACTTAAAAAAAATTATATATATTTATTATTTATTATATATCATTATATAATGTTTTCCTTGTTTGGTCTTTAAAAATATATTTACTATCTTTTCCATTTGAATTTTCATATATTTCAAAGGTATTTTCTTTAATACAATCTGCAAATTCTTCTAAAACACTCATTATGTTTAATTTTGAAGTTTTAGATTCTTTCTTTTCTTCATTTATTTTATTCCTTAATTTATTTCTTATTATATAAAGTTTGGATTCAATATTATCAATATATCTATTATCAGGTTCATAATAAAAAACTTTTGTATCTAACATATTTCTTCTAAAGTAAAAATTGTTATTTTCTATATAATCAATGAATTTTGTATAAAAATCAAAATTGACATTTCCTTGTATTAAAAGTTTTTTATTTAAATATTCATTTGAAAAAGAATATTTAAATTCTTTAGGAATAATTTTTTTCTTTTTATTATATTCAATAAAAATATTACAAGCTTTTTTTCTTATTAATGACATTTCATCATTCATTAAAAGAAATGATATTAATAATATTTTATAATTGTCAATTTTTTCATCTAATAAAGAAAATGAATTAATTATATGTTCAAAGGCTAAAATTGCTCCAAATCTTAATATATTTAAATTATCAGCTAAAGAATATAAATAAATTAAATCAAGAATAGTATTAATTTCATTATAATTATCTTCTATTAATAATGGTAATAAAATAAATGCTTTATTTAATAGTTTTGTTTTTTCTTTATTTTCTTTCATAATTTTTACTAATTGTTCAAATAAAAATTTTTTATCATCTTTTGAGATTTTTGTCAAGTTTTCTTTTTTAGAAAAAAATATCAAAATTTTATTAGATATATTCACTGAATAATTAATTAAATTAAGATTTTTAATTGGATTTAATATTAATATATCTAATTTATTTGAAAATTTTTTGAATATATAAACAATTACTTCTTCTAATTTTTTATTATCAAAATATTGAATAAAATTATTAGTATAATTTATTGAATAATTTAAATTAATTAAAAAGAAATTGATTGAATGTTTTATAAATTGAAAATAGGAAAATTTTCTTGAATTTATATTTATTTGTTCAAATAATTTTTCAAAATATATTTTTTTTTCTTCTAAATTAAATCCTATTAAAGAATAATCAAATAAATCTTTAATATCATTTTCATTAGAAGTTTCAATTTTCTTTATAAGTTGAGTATATTTTGATAATCCTAAGAAATTAATATTCATATTTATTTTTTCTTTATATTTTTTTATTAAATTTATCTTTTCATTAATTTCTATTTCTTTATTTTTTATAATTTCATTAATAGCATTATAATAAAAATCAATTTTATTATTAAATTCTTTTAAATCATTTATTTCAATTGTATCTAATCTTTTTAAAATATCATTAATTAATTTTTTATAATTTGCCCCATATAATTTTAAAACAGCATTAGTTAACAATTTTCTAAATAATTTATTATCTTTTTTATCCAAATTTAATAAAAGTTGAATAATTTTAATTCCATTTTCATTTTCATAATCATTAGGTTTAGCAAATCTAAATCTAGTAAAAAAACTAATAAATAAAAGTAAACAATCATTTAATTTATTTCCATTAATAATATTTTTTTCTAATATTTGAACAACAATTTTATAAAAATCTATTTTATCTAAAAAATATTCACAAAAAGTAGGTAAAACTCTTTCCATTTCTCTTTTATTTTGCATAAAAAAATTATTTTTAATAACTCTACTAAACATAAGCATACAAGCATTTTTAATAGACCAATTTTCACTTTCTAAACCTTCAATTATTTTCATAATAATATCACTATAAAAATATCTAACATAAGATTTAATTAAAGTATCATCTGAAATTTCTCTTAAAATATGAAGACAATGAACAGAAGCATCAATATTTGTATTTTGATATTTATTAAAATTATTTAATAAATTATCAATTGTAAATTTTAAAATATTAATTATATATTGATTACTATATGATGGTGAAATATATGATTTTATTAAAGTTACTATTAAAAAAGGGATTCCTGCACTTCTTCTTAATGTACTTGAAATTTCATGATTTATTAATTGATTTGATATAAAATCTATTATTTTATTTTTACATATTTCTCTATATTTAATATAAGGATCATTTGATTTATTTAATAATATTGATATTTTTAATAATACTTCATTCATTGTTTTAACTACTCCCATATGTTTTGATGTTATTAATATTGGAATTATTTCATTTAAAGAATTTGATAATGGTTTTAAAAAATAATTTTCAAAAGAATTTTCTTTTTGATTTAATGATGAATATATAATTGGGTAATTTGAATAAAAAATATCATAAATTAAACTTAATGTATTTAAACTATATTTTGATGTATTCCATAATGATATTAATAATTTGTCTTCATGATCTGAAAGAAAATTATCATTCAATTCCATTTCATTATCTAATGTAAATTCACTTACTCCATTATTTATTAAATAAATTAAAAATTTTGAATTTAAAGAAATTATATCATGTGATAATGAAAATAATAATGATAATGTTGTTTCATTTGATGATGTTTTTTTTTCTTCTGTTGAGTTTATAATTATATTTGATTTTTCTAATTCTAAAATATTTTTTATAAAAATAAAATAAGTATGTAATGTTTTATTTTTAATATCAAAAGTATTTTTTTGTATATTTTTATTATTTAAACTTTCTATATAAGCATTTTCTTTATTATTAATAATTTTTTGAATATTTATTAATGTTAATTTTATGATATTATTATTATTTTCTTCAATTATATTATTAAAAATTTTAATCATTACATTTTTTAAGAGATCAAATCCTAAATGATGAACTAATAAAATAAATAAAAATGCACTTCCTTCACAATCCATTTCTCTTAAACTAAAAGCATATTTTTCAATTTCTAAAATTAATATATCTTTCAAATTATTAATTTCATTTTTAAATTGTTTTTGTTTTAAAAATTCAAAAGAAAACATTCTTACATTAAACCAAGAATGTTTTAATAATGATATTAAACTAATACATAATCCTTTATTATAAATAATTTCTGAATATTTTTTATAAAAATTTTCAATTTTTTCATTTTTAACCAATAATAATTTTTCTATTAAATTACATACATAATTTAATACATCTAAATAATTTTGAAGATTTTCAACTGGTCTATCATAAATATTATCATTTAAAAAATTTAATAATTTTATAAAATTATTAAAAGATGATTCTATATATTTTTCATCATATTTTTTTTTTGTTATCATTTTATTAATTTGATTAAAATATCCTTCAAAATATACTTTTAAAGATTTAAGTAAACCACTATTATATTCTGCATTATCAGATTTTAGATTATATTTAATTATTTTATATACTATTATAAATATTTCATTTTTTTCATCAAATTCATTTATAAATTCCATTATTTCAAGAGTTAAATATTCATTATTTGTAATAGCAATTTCTTTCAAATTTTCTATTGGAATTGTCAAATCAATATTTAATTTAGAGTATGTAACATGCATTATTTTATCTTTAATAAATAAAAATTTTTTTTGGTTTCTAAAAGGTCTTAATAAAGCAAAAAATATTCCATATATACTATCAAGATTTTGATTATTAAATAATTCTTTATAAGCTTCCTGTATTATTAAAAAATAAAATATTTGATTATTTTTTTCTATACTCACAAAAAAACTATTAAACAATCTTAAATATTTTATTGGAGTTTTTTTTAAATATGAAAGTAAATAATTTGGATATGAATTTATAAATAATTTATGATTTTTATCTTTATCATTTTTTTTACAATAATCAAAAAATATTTTTGTATATTCATTTATTAATTGAATATCTTTTCTATTATATGGAAAAGAAAGAATATATTCTAAATATTTTTTTCTAGTTTCAAAATTTTCATTTGACAAATATTGAAATAAATAACATTCATTTATTAAAGGAATTAAATTAGAATTTATAACCTTTAGAAAATAATTATCAATATAATTACTAATTTCTATTTGAAAATCAAATTTTGTATATAACAAATATAAAATTGAAAAAAAATTATCTTCTATAAATCCAAAATTTTCTTTATCTCTTTCAATTTTAATAATAAATTGTTTCACTATTTTATTTTCTTCGAATATTTTTTTTAATTCAATTTCATTTTCTTTATTACTTAAAGTTTTTGTGAGAGCAATTAAAATCATGTCATTAATTATTATTGAATATTTTCCATTTGTATCATGAGAAATAAATAACATAAAAAAATCTAGTAAACTTAAATCTTTTTTTTCTTCATTTAATTTTAAAATTTTCTCTTTTATAAATTCATTTAAGAAATATAATTTTTCTTCCTTTAAACAATTTAAATTCTCATATTTACAATTATTATAATATCCTTTCATATAAACAAAAAGATTTTCATAATTTTGATGTTTGGAAAATTTTGACAAAAATTCAAAACAATTTTTATTAAATTCTTCATTATTTATTTTTAAAATTAAATTAAAAAGAAAATTTGATAATATAAAAATCATATCTTTTGTTTTTTTATTATAAGGAATAATATTTATACTTAAATCATTATATATAATTTCTTTTAATTTAATTAATAATTGCGTGTCAACTTTAGAAAAAGAATTTATTAAATTATTAAAACAATTAAAGAAAAAAGCAATTATCATTCCTATTTCATCATTTAAATTATTTAAAAGAATGCTAATATCATTATTAATAATACAATTTGAAAAAAGTTCTAAAATTTTTTGTTTTAATTCTTCCTTTATTTGTTTTTTTAAAATATCATATAAATTATTTAACATTAAAACTTTAAATTTCAAACATGCTACTTCTTTATTTAATAAATCAATATTAATTAAATGAAAAAATTTAGAAATTTCTTCATTAAAATCATTAATTTTCTTTTTAAATATTCTAGATAAATCATTTTTAAATTCTCTATGAATATCTAAAATATAAAGTAATATACAACAAGATAATATTTTTTCTTTTTCTTTATTATCATTTTTATCATTATCTAAAGAAAGAAATTTTTTAAAATTTTCCTTTTTGCAACTTAAATTATCATTTAAAATAATATGAGTAATCATAGTAAAAACCTCATCAGATAATTCAATAGAATTTTTAAAATGAATTAAGAAAGAATCCATTAATTCAAAAATAAAAAAAATAAAAAAAAAAAATATGTCTAATAAATTATAATAATATAATCATATTAATAACACTAATTTTTCAACTAATAATAACAAATATTTAAAAAATAATAAAATAATAATAACAAAAAAAAAATTTAACCTTTAAAATCAAGAAAAATAACAATTACAGTAATATCTTCAACTTTTTTAACATTTTGTTTCCATCTTTCTTTTGCTAATTCTTCTAATTCAACACAAGCATCAAATCCATTATTATCTTTATAATATTTTTTAACAATAATTCCAATTTCTTCAATACTTAAATATTCAAATAAAGAACTAGTTCCCATTACTAAAATTTTTGCTTTTTGTACTTTTAAATCACATTCTACAATTTCAGGTTCTGAAATTATTCCTATTTCTTTAGCATCTAAATCTCCTATTGATCTTGATAAATTTAATTCTTTAAATTCTTTTATAAATATTTTTTTTAATAAATTTAAATCTTGAAATACTTTTCCTTTTGGTTTTATAATATTTTTAATTGTTGATTGACTATTTTGTAATATTAATGAATTTTTTTTATCAATTATTGATTTTGTTAAAATTAAATCTTCTTTATTTGAATTTAAAATTTCATTATTATTATCATTTTCGTTTTTTTTTTCTTCAATATTTTTAATTTTTTCTATTTTTATTTTTTCAATATTATTAACAATTTCTTTCATTCTCATAATTTCACTTACTCGATTAGGTGAATGAGAATAAGATAAAGGAACATAATTAGTATTTGAATATAAAATACATTTACAATTTCCACAATTTGCACAAAAGACTTTATTTTTATTAGTAAAATTATTAGAAAAAAATAGAATTATACAAGTACAACCACTTTGATTTAAATTAAGATTTAAATCAATATTATTTTGAATTAAATATTCTTCACATCTTATAAAAGATTCTGTTAAAATTGTATAATAATTATCTTTATTTAAACTTAAAGTCATATTTATATTATTTTCAAAATAATCACAAAAAAAATTTTTAACTGTTTTTGAAATTATATGACCATGACTGCCATGACCATCTATAATTCCAATTAATGATATTAATCCTAATGATTTAGAAAAAAAATTTAATTTTGAAAATGCTAAATCTTGATTTATTTTTTTTATATTTTCTTTTTCTTTTCCTATTTTTGATATATTATTTTGACCAACTATACTTCTTATAAATGTTCCTTTTATTTTTAATGATATATTAATTTTATGTTTTTTTGTATGTGAGATTTTGTGTGTATCAAATATATTATCTTGACTTGAACTTTTAAATAACATATCTTTTTTTTGTCTTGAACTTATATTTTGTTTTTTTTTTTCTATTTTTGTTAATATTGTTTTTTCATTATTTCTTTTTGTTATATTTGAATTTGAATTGTTATTTGATAAAATATTTAAACCAAAAAATTCTTTTGATGATTTTATTTTTGGTAATTTATTATTATTATCTATTGTAGATGTTGTTAAAATATCGGAACTATTTCTTCTTTGTTTAGGAAAGTTTTTTTCTTTTGAAAAATTTATTATTAATTGTTTTATATCATTATTAGGTATTAATTTTAAATTTTTTTTCTTTAATAATTCTTCTAATTTAATAAATGATGCTCCTGTTTTTTTTGTTTCATTTAATGGATAATATTTATATGTTCGTTTTAAATTTTGTTGATACATAATTCTTTCGGGATATAAATATTCATTTTTTAATTTACTTAAATGGTTATTCATTTATTTTAAATTATTTTTAATTAAGTAATATTTATTTATTTAATATAAAAATAAGTATTATACAAGATATTTATTTAAAATTTAGTTTTTTTACAATATTGTTTAAACTTTTTTTATATTTTAATTTCAATAAATCTGAATCATTATTTCTTCTATCTTCTGAATTAATAAAATTCTTATAACTTGTACTTTTTTCAGATAAAAATTGATTTTTATTCAAAGAAATCACTTTTTTTTTAGGTCTTTTTATAGTATATTCTCTATTTGATGATCTACAAATATTAAAATCAGATAAATTTACATCATTAATTAAATAACTTAAATGAATATGTAATTTATTGTCTATTAATTGTACAACATCTTCACCTTTTGTTGTTTTATTATTTATATTATTTATTCTAAAAATGGTATTTCTTATACTACTATTTCTAGTATTTATTGAATTATCTTCTTCAAAATCAAATTCTTTTTCTTTTTTTTCAATATTTGGTAATATCATTTTTCTTTGAGTTAATACAAATTTTTTTAATTTTTCTTTTGAAATTAAACTGGAACTATTAATATCTATTTTTTTCGGTTTTTCTAAATGTAAAAATTTATAATTTTTTGAATGCTCTTGATATTTAAATAAACGCATTTTTGATTTAATTTGTTTATTATATTTATATGGATATATTGTAGAAATTTTATTTAAAGAATTTGTTTTATTTTTTTCTATTTGTTTTTTAATTTTAATATAAGGTATTTCCTTACTTAAATTGTTTTTTATTAAATTTATATTATTTATTTCTCTTTGAGAAGAATAATTTTTTTTTTTAAGATTATTATGATTATTAATTGTATTAAGTTTTTTTTTAATAAAAAATTCATTTTTATTTTTTGATAAAAATTCAGCAATATCTTTGATATTTGTTTTATATTTTTTTATATTTTTGTCTGAATAATTTAACTTATTTGATAAATATTGATTATTGGAATAACTATTTTCTCCTATTTTATATGATGTAGATTCCATTTATTATTTTTCATAAATTCTAATTTAAAATTGTTAATAATTCATTTATAAAAAATAAAAGTTATACAATTATATAAAATAATTAAACATTCATATTTAAAAATTTAAAAAATTAAATAAAATTAATATAATTAATTGAGTATAAATATATATTTTTATTATTTATTAAATATCTAAAAGATGAATTGGGAAGAAGATGAAGAAGAAAGTAATGAAATAAATGAAGGAGAAGAAAAGAAAGGTAGTCGAAGTGATTCAGAATCAGGAGAAACAAAACCAAAAGTAAGAACACCAAAACAAAAATTAAAAGATTTAATAAAATCAAATTATCATAATATTAAAAATGCAATTCCTCAAAAAGATTTTTCAATAATATATGAAAAATTTGAAAATACATTAAAAAACTTAGATAAAATTTTATCATTATTTCCAAAAGATGAATTACCAATTTTTTTTTTAGAATTAATAACAATTGTAGAAGAGAGTTTAAATATTTCAAAAGAAGAGCAAAAATCATTAAAAAAAGAATGGAATATTGCATATAATAATATAAAAAAATTAATAATGAAACATAAAAAAATAGAACCTTTAATTAAAGAATATAAACAAAAAAGACCAACTGAAGAAGAATTAAAAAAAGAAGAACAAGCAGAAGAAGAAGAAGATAAATTAAACGAAAAAAGTTCTGATAGTGAAAATGAAGAAGAAATTAATATAATTGAATTAATGAAATTAGATGAAAATAAGACTCCAGCAGAAAGAAGATTAAAATGGGTTAAAAAAGAAAAAAAAGTTGTTGAAAAAAAAGATAAAGAAGATAATAAAGAAAAAAAGAAAAAAGATACAAGTAAAAAAACTAAATTTCATGATGATAAAGAAAATGAAAATATTAAAATTGATGAAGAAAAAATAACAGAAGAACAAATATTTAAAGAATATAATGAATTATCTAATCAAAGAGGACAAAGTAAAAGTCCAATTGAAAATGTTTCTAGATTAGATTATTTATTTTCTAAAACTGATAATGTTATTTTAAAAATTAGATTATTATCTCTTTCTAATTTAATTATTTTTGATACAAATCCTGGTCAATTATCTTCTATTAGTATTAATTTATGGGAAAAAATTTATAATTCTATTTTAATTTTACTTGATTTATATGATGAATTAATTAAAACTAAAAATGAAAAAAATCAAAAAGATATTGAAAATATTTCTTCAACTTTACAAAATAATCTTACTTCAATTACTGAAAAATTAGAAAATGAATTATATAAATCACTTCAATTTACTGATAATACTTCAATTGATTATGTAACTGTAATTAAACATGAAATAATTTTTCTTTCTCTTTGTAAAAAAGTAGAAAATTTCTTTAAAAATTTAAATAATAAAAACTCAATAGCTAAAATTTACTTATTAGTAATTTTACATATTTATTATAAAAGTGATGATTTAATAAAAACAACAATAAAAAAATTAAATATACAATTAAATGAAGAAGATTATCTTCAAAAAATGTTAAATGAAGATTCAAAAGAATATTTTAAATTATTATGTAATGAAATATATCAATATTTAGATGAAAAAAACAAAGTAAAATCAATGTTATGTAATGTATATTATTTATGTATAAATAACAATTTTGAAGAAGCAAAATTACTTTTTAATTCTTCATATTCATATGAAATAATATCAATATTTAAAGATGAGCAATTAAAAACTTTATTTAATAGAACATTTGCTCAATTAGGTTTATGTGCATTTAGAAATGGAAAATTAAATGAAAGT
>JAEEGL012164472.1_pt1 | contig 15115 bp, 15 predicted proteins | sample 9134231 | NCBI WGS metagenome assembly JAEEGL01 (sample SAMN16246548, study PRJNA631951) | gut metagenome | biome: gut microbiome; feature: rumen; material: fiber-attached | host: Bos | place: Iran: Karaj | collected 2018-10 | reverse complement strand
TGTGGTTTTGGTTTAAACATCAAACACAGAGCTTTTACTGATGCCAAAAACCGTGAGTTAACTCGATCGATGAATCGAGTTAACTTAATCGACAAATCGAGTTAACTCACCCCTTTTCCCCAGTTAATTAATCCTCCTTCACCCCTCCACACCCTCCATCTTACATCTTCCCTCTCACACCATCCTCCCCCTAAACAGGGGGACCGAGGGGGTCTCTCTCATCCTTCATCCTTCAGCCATCCTCTTTCACCCTTAACTCTTCACCAAAGATAACCCTTAACCCTTCACCAAAGATAACCCTTCACCGTTAACCCTGAACCCTTAATCCTGAACCCTTAACTCTTAACCAAAGGTTACCCTTAACCGAAAGCCGTATCGAACGACTTTCGCTTAATCCGGCCTGGATTAACCGAAAACGCCTTCTCTCATCCAGTGAGCAATAATTTTTGATAGATTTTTTGTAGATTTCTTTGCGAAAGCAAATAAAAATAAACAGCAAACTTCAAACATATAGATATACTGCCGTGAGGCAGCAATTTGATAATAAAAAGTTAAGCGGGCAGGCTCTGCTCAGTGTGTCCCTACAAATGCTGTTCATCCTGCCCTTTATAGAAAGTTTGAATCATTTATGAACGTTATAAAAACAAATATAGACGGTGTCCTCATAATCGAACCAAAGGTATTTGGGGATAAGAGAGGCTACTTCTTTGAGAGTTTCTCCCAGCGAGAATTTGATGAGAAAGTGGCTCCAATCCTGGGGCATACTGTCAACTTTGTGCAGGACAACGAAAGTATGTCTTCGTATGGTGTGATGCGAGGATTGCATTTCCAGCGCCCGCCATATACCCAGAGTAAACTAGTTCGCTGCGTCAAAGGTGCCGTCCTCGACGTCGCCGTCGATATTCGCAAGGGCTCACCCACCTACGGTCAGCATGTTTCTGTTATTTTAGCGGGTGCAGACATGATTGGTTCTCCGTCTCCTTTAGGAGAAGGTTGGGATGAGGCTGTCCACCGTCAATTCTTTGTCCCTCGTGGTTTTGCGCACGGCTTTGCTGTACTCTCTGAAACAGCCATCTTCCAATATAAATGTGATGAATTCTATCATCCAGAAGTAGATGGTGGCATCAACATTTTAGATGCCTCATTAGGCATAGACTGGCACATTCCTACTGAAAAAGCAAACCTTAGCGAAAAGGATACTAAGCATGCTTTGTTGAAGGATTTCGATAGCCCCTTTGATATAAATGCAAGTTTGTATTGATTATGAATATTCTTGTAACGGGCGCCAATGGACAATTGGGCAATGAAATGCGCATTGCCACTAAAAGCTTAAGAGATAAATACATATTCACAGATGTCTGTGACGAGCATCCTGAATCTTTAGAAATGCTACATAAGTTGGCAGGGGAGGATGTGGATGCTACAACCACCAAACTTGACATTACCAACCTCGATGCCATTCGTCAGATGGTGAAAGATAACGATGTTAATGTCATTGTCAACTGTGCTGCCTGGACTAACGTGGATGGTGCAGAAGATCCCGCAAAGCGTAATCTTGTTGAACTACTGAATGCAAAGGCGCCCGAGAATCTTGCTATAGCTATGAAGGAAGTTGGCGGCTTGTTGGTGCATATTTCTACGGATTATGTATTTGGTGGCGACCCTTATAACACTCCTTGTAAAGAAGATCAGAAAGGAACACCTACTGGTGTGTATGGTTTAACAAAACTTCATGGTGAGCAGAATATCCAGAAGACGGGTGTTGATCATCTAATCTTCCGTACGGCATGGCTCTATAGCGAGTTTGGCCAAAACTTCGTAAAGACTATGCTCAACCTTACAAGCACAAAGCCTCAATTAAAAGTCGTCTTTGATCAGGTGGGAACACCTACCTATGCTCGTGACCTTGCAGATGCCATACTCACTGCACTTGAGGACTATAAACTGTCCATAAACTCTCAACCCTCATCTCTAAACTATGCTAAGTCTGGCATATACCATTTTAGTAATGAGGGTGTTTGTTCATGGTATGATTTTACAAAGGTGATTGCTGAGATTGCAGGCAATACTAATTGCGACATACAACCATGTCATAGTGATGAATACCCCAGTCCTGTAAAGCGCCCGGCATATTCAGTTCTAGATAAGACGAAGGTGAGAGATACCTTTGGGGTAAAGATACCTTATTGGACTGATAGCCTAAAACAAAGTATGAGAAATTTGAATAAGTAAATAGAAACTCAATAAATATTATGATTATAGGTTATACAACAGGAGTTTATGATCTTTTCCATATTGGACATTTGACACTCCTTAAAAATGCAAAAGGTCTTTGTGACAAGTTGATTGTTGGAGTTACAGTGGATGAACTTGTGCTCTACAAAGGTAAGCATGCAATGATTCCTTATTCTGATCGTGCGGAGATTGTCCGCAGTGTCAAATATGTCGATGCGGTTGTACCACAGTATGATATGGATAAATTGGCAGCATGTAAAAAGCTTGGTGCTACAGTACTATTCGTTGGTGATGACTGGTATGGCACAGAAAAGTGGAAAAAGTACGAAGAGGACTTTGCTAAGGAGGGAATCAAGATTATCTACTTCCCTTATACTAAGGGCATTTCTTCTACTAAGATAACGGAGGCTCTTCAGCATACCCGTGGCTGGGTAGATGGTAAAGAAGTGAAATCATCAGAAGACGAACATCTAAACAAATAGTATGGTAGACAAAAGTTATTGCATGAGTTCGTTTCTTTCACTTCGTTATGTGGAAGATAATGAGAAGCAGTTTTGTGAAGGGTTGAGTCATCAGGTATACAAACAGCAACCTTTGGATAGAAAAGTGTTCGTGTCGGATGCACATGATGTAGATATCGCCTTACGGAATGTTTTTAGAAGAATAGCTCATGAGAAGTTAGGAATGTTGCTCTCTGGGGGTATGGATAGTTCTATCCTTGCTTCCTATATGCCAGAGGGTTCTGATGCCTACACGTTCAGATTCCTTGGAGGAAAGTTTCAGAGTGACGAACTTGAACGTGCTGAGTATTATGCTAAATACTATCACCTGAACCTGCACTACGTTGACATTGATTGGAACACAGTAGAGCAGAATGTAGATAAGGTGATGGCGCACAAAGGCGCACCAGTTCATTCTATCGAACCCCAGCTTTATGCAGCTGCCATGCAAGCCAAGGCAGACGGAATTACTATGTTGGTGATAGGTGATGCTGCTGATTATGTGTTTGGAGGCATGGATGGCCTTCTTTCAAAGAACTGGAGTTATGACCAGTATGTAAAGCGCTCCATATATGTTGATCCTGCTGAAGTGTTGAAGGAACCGTATGATATGGATTATCTTTTTGAGCGTTATCGCTTGGGCAAGAGTAGTATTGATTACCTGCGATTCTATGATGAAGTGGTTACAGATGAAAGTTATGCTTCATACGAAAATGCCTTTGAGACAGCAGAGATAGACTTCATTGATCCTTACGAACTGATAAAGATGGCAAAGCCTCTTGATTTGGGAAGAATCCGTAATGGGGATACCAAGTATCTGATTCGCGATTTGTTCAGAATGAAGTATCCGGAAACTACAGTTCCTATAAAGCAACCAATGCCTCGACCTGTAGATGCATATTTTGCAAACTGGGAGGGACCGAAACGCAAGGAATTCCGTGATGACATTGATATCACAAAATACAGTGGAAACCAGAAGTGGCTCCTTTACTGCTTAGAGAGATTTTTAAATATTTACGATAAATAATAAAAAGTTTAGAGATATGGTTAACAAAGATTTTTGCTTAAGTTCCTATATGACATTCCGCTATATTTGGAAAGATGGTGTTGACTTTGCAGAAGGATTTCAACACAAGAACTTCCGTCCTGTAGAAGAAAAGGATCGCATCCCTGTTAGAACTTCAGAGGACATCGACCGTGAGATTCAGAAGCAGTTTGATGAACTGTACGCTAAGTATGATAACATTGGTATCTTGTTATCTGGTGGTATGGATAGTGCCAACTTGGCTGCTTATTTGAAACCAGGTAGTCATGCTTACACGTTTAACTCTGTGTCAGGTGTTTTTGATGCAGATGTAGAGCGTGCAAAGACTTATTGCAAGAAGCTTCAGTTAAACCATCATCTTATTGACATCACCTTGGAGGACTATGAGAAATACACTCCTATTGTGATGCGCTATAAGTTTGCACCTGTCCACTCAATTGAGCCCCAGATTTACAAGGCTGCAGAAATGGCCAAAAAAGATGGCGTTCAGTTGATGATAGTAGGAGAGAGTGCAGACCTCATCTTTGGCGGTATGGATAAGCTTATAACGCCAGAATGGACTTATGATGCATTTGTTAAGCGCTATACATTCCTTGATCCTAAACTGGTGCTTAAGAATCCTGTTGACCAATCAGAGTTGTTTGAGAAGTATCGTCGTGGCGAGACCGGTATTGACGTTTACAAATTTATGGACGAGGTGTTCTCTATTGAGAGTAGTAGTTCTTATTTAAATGCTTTTGGTGCTGCTTGGTTGCCTTATTACGATCCATATGCAAAGCTAGTGATGGCAGACCCGCTTGAGATGAGTCGTGTTCGTAATGGAGAGCCAAAATATTTGGTTAGAGGGCTTTATGCTATTAAATACCCTGAGTTGGAGATTCCGTTTAAAATTCCTATGCCTCGTCCTGTTGACACTATTTTCAAAGATTGGGCTGGCCCGAGCGGCGATGAATTCAGAAAAGATATACCAATGGATAAGCTGACAGGAAATCAGAAATGGCAGTTGTGGTGTGCTGAACAATTCTTGTCGATAATAAAATAATGGCAGACATTAATTTAGCTGCAAAGGGAGTATTTTGGAGTGCTATTGACCGTTTTGCTTCACAAGGATGTCAATTTGTTCTTGGCATTATAATTGCGAGATTGATAGACCCTGTGGAATATGGAAAATTAGCGATGGCTACTGTGCTTTTGAGTATTGCAGAGATGGTTGTGGATTGTGGATTTACAAATGCCCTAATACAAAAAAAAGACAAATCAGATTCGGACTTTTCAACGGTGTTTTGGACAAATCTGACAGTTGGCGTTATCGTTTATTTTGTATTATTTTTATGTGCGCCGTTAATAGCTTCATTTTATAATATCCCAGAATTAACAAGTATTGTTAAAGTAATATCAATCAGTATAGTACTATATTCTTTGTATATAATTCAAAGAACACGTTTTGTAATAGCTATTAATTTTAAGACGCAATCTTTTATATCTATTACAGCTGTAATCGTAAGTGGCCTTGTTGGGGTGGTAATGGCGTATTTAGGTTATGGAGTTTGGGCGTTAATAACGCAGTCATTAATATTTAGTAGTGTTAGTTTATTATTTTATTGGGTTTTATCTAAATGGAGACCTTCTTTTTCCTTTTCAAAAGAATCCTTTAAGTCTTTATTTGGATTTGGCAGTAAATTAATGGCAACAGGAGTGATAACAACTCTATATAACAATATGTATACGATAGTTATTGCTAAATTTTTTAGTGCCAAAGAGTTAGGATTATACAATAGAGGTGAAGCGTTTGCCAAGGTACCAATGAGTAATATTACGATGATTCTTGCTAGAGTTATATATCCTATAGAATGTGAGTGGCAAGATAATAACTACGAATTACTTAAGAAATACAACCAGTTTTTAAGAGTGATTTCATTCGTTATTTTTCCTCTAATGTTTGGTTTGGCGGTATTGGCCGAACCTGTTGTTTTAGCTATTCTTACAGAAAAATGGGCTGGGAGTATACCAATATTACAGATTCTCTGCTTTGTGGCTTTATATGATCCAATTATTAGATTAACATGGGATATTTTTAATGTGAAACATCGAAGTGACCTCTCGTTGTTAAATGAAATCATTAATAAATCTGTTGCGATATTAGTTCTAGTACTGACGATTCAATACGGGATTAGGGCAGTATGTTTTGGTATGTTATTGTACTCTATCATAAATGTGCTTATAATGACTCATTTTACAAATAAAGTACTTCCTGGACTCACTTTCCTGAATGTTCTAAAACAGATATTTCCGTATCTGTTAATGTCTTTAGCAATGTTCTTTATAATGCGGTTCTCAATTATTTTAATTGAAAATAATCTGCTAAAAATACTAGTTGGAATGCTTGTTGGTGGAATCACCTATATCACAATAGCTCATCTTACACATAGTAATGAGCTTCTTATGATAAAGGGACTTGCTTATCAATATCTATCAAAATTTTCAAAAAAGAATAAATGAACGATTTCAAAGTTGATTTTCAAGAATTAGATAATTTAAGACCTATCGGAGTTTCAGGCTTAATGAGGGTAAAAAATGACGGAGCTTTTGTTGCTGCTTCTATAGACTCATGCATTGATGCTCTTGATGAGCTTGTCATTGTATACGACGATAGTGAAGATAATACAGAAGAAGTAATTAAGCGTAAACGAGAAGAATATCCCGATAAAATTAAGATATATTATTATGAACCTAAGATTATGTCACATAATCTAAGCGATACTGAGATAGAAAGGTTAGAGAAAATACCGGAGGATTCGCCCCGGTTGTTATCCAGTTATTACAATTGGACCATGTCTAAGGCTTCATATAGGTATGCATTTAAAATTGACGCTGACCAAATTTATTTTTCATCTAAACTGAAAATGATATGCGATTTATACAGATCAAGTAATAAACAAAGGATATTCTTTTCTGAACATATTTGTTATTTCATTTTTCTTGTTATCAGGAGATTGTCCCCGAATCTCCCAATATCTTTAATTTCAATCTTGTCTCGTTTTTTCTTTAAAAAGAATGCTGCTCATCTGATACAGTCATACGTATTTAAAAGAATAAAGAATGACAAAATAATATCGTCTTTTTCAGGAATTAATCTCTTTTATAATAAGGAATTATATGTGCCTATGGGGAAATTTGATGATGGTATTCAACCACCGACAAATGGGTCGGGAGATCATATCTTTTTTATGCCGAACTCACATGATAGATATGTCCCATGGCCTCAAAAAGAATATCATCGAGTAATAGAAGTTTTTTCGCCATCAAGCAGAATGTATTTTGGAGGTGGTTTCTTGTGGCTTCATTTAAATGCAATGAGAGATAGTATTTATGAAAGAAATATTGTAAAATACAAAAATCACACATTAAAGATTAATCAATTCTTGAGTCAAGATTTTTTTGATTTAAAAAGGAAATATGATTTTAAAATTGGAGGGCATATGTTGCCTATTATTTTCCAAGCCATATCAGTAGATAAAGAATTAATTATGGAAAATATAAAAAATAAGATGAATTTAATAGCTAAATAGAGATGACTACTAGAATTATTAATTTGTTGAAATATTTTTTGTCGATTTTTTTTAGTTTTGTCTTGCCAATAAAAAACAAAAGGATTGTTCTCTGGTCAACAGAAGGAAATAATTATTCTTGCAATCCACGAGCAATGGCAGAATACCTTCAGGCACATCCAGAGTTAGGTTTTGATGTGTATTTTGCGTTTAAAAAAGGGAGAGTATCTAAGGAATGCGAATTACGGTCACTTATTATTGGATCTCTTGATTATTTAATTAAAATAAATACATCGGAATTCCTTTTTACAAACCATCGGACAACATCTCCAAGATCTTTCTTTTGGAGAAAAAGGATGAAACAGAAATACATCATGTCATGGCACGGGTCTATGCCATTAAAAATGATAGAGAAAGACACTATTAACACGCTTGGAGTTAAATATGAAAAAGTGGCAAAAAAAGATTCTAATAGATGTAATTTAATGTTATCTGATAATGAATGGTTTTCAAAAACAATAAGAAGGGCTTTTTGGTATGATGGTCCTATCTTCGAGACAGGCATTCCACGTAATGATGTTTTCTATAATGTAGAAAAAAGAAATGCAGCAATCGCAAAAGTTTATACCAACTATAATATATCGTCAGAATGTTCTATTGTTTTATATGCTCCTACTTTTAGAACGAATCACTCTTTGGATGCGTATGTTAAAGATTGGGATGATTGTTTGGAGGTTTTTGAGAAAATGCTGGGGAAAGAAATAGTTTTGCTTACAAGATTACATCCTGGCATGATTGGTGATAAAACATTTGTAATAAAGTCAAACCAGTTCAGAATTATAGATGCCACTTTATATGATGAGATGCAAGAACTGTTGGTCACTGCTGATATTCTGGTTACAGATTTCTCTTCCACTATGTTTGAGTTTTCATTGTTAAAAAAGCCTTGTTTCCTCGTCGCTTCTGATTTGTATTCATATGACAGAAATCTGTATTTCCCTCTTGACAAACTCCCATATAAAAAATACAGCGACATTTATGAATTAGCAAAAGAATTACCCAAAATATCAATAAATGAGTACATCAAAGAACAGAGTTCTTTTGTGAATAAAGTGTTCTCTCCTATATACGACCCGAATACTTCTGAGAAATTAACAAATTGGCTACTTATAAATAGTAATAAATGATAAGTGTTATTTTACCAGCATATAATGCTCAAGAGACAATTGGTGAAGCCATCCAGAGTATTATTGATCAAACATATACAGACTGGGAACTATTAGTTATCAATGATGGTTCTACTGATAACACACGGTCTGTAGTCCTTTCATTCGCTGATTCACGAATCAGGTATATTGAAAACGAGGGCAATAAAAAATTAATTTACACATTAAACAGAGGACTTGAGTTGGCGACAGGAAAGTATATTGTGCGTATGGATGCGGATGACATCTCATTACCGACGAGATTTGAAAAGCAAGTTGCTTTTATGGATAATCATCTAGATGTAGTCGCATCAGGTGGTGGTATGCTGACATTCTCAAATGACAAAATAATAAAAAGAATCCACTGTGAGTCAGACTCTGAAAAAATAGAATTATTATTGTTCAATACAAGCCCAATATATCACCCTACTGCAATTATTCGCCGATCAATCCTTGAATTATATGCTATCAGATATAGTCAAGAATATCTACACGTTGAGGACTATATGCTTTGGTACAATCTTTCAAAAGTGGGCAAACTATCAAACATAGACGATGTTTTAATAAAATATCGTATATCCGACAATCAAGTTTCGTCTAAATATAGTGATTTGCAGATTAATAATAAAAACAAGGTGAGAAAACAAATTGTTTTCGATTTCTTACAAAGCATTGGGCTGTTATTTAATATTAATTCATATGAAGACTTTCTAAACAAATTTGTAGAGCATGTTGAATCGCTCAAACAGGAAGGAACCGAAAAAAACAAAATAATTGAGGTTTTGTTTATTATGTATATGTCATCACACAAGTCAGTGAAGCAGATATGGCACTATTATAAATTTTTCAATAGGTTTTATAAATTCCCTTTAAAATATAAGCTTATTTTTCTGTTGTCAAATTTAGGAATGTCAAAACGCTGGGGTTCTTATGCATTAGGATAAGTCTAAATAATATCATTGTATATTCTGAAATGAAGAAGTTTATCAAGTGCTCATTTATATTATTTCTGTTATTCTCTACAATATATCCAGTAGTTTGGTTTTTTTTACCAGTTACTATTACACGCTTAATAGAATTGTCAGGTCTTGCTTATTTTTTCTTGATTTATAATAAAAAAAGAAAGCCTAAGAATCAGACATTCAGAATAATTGGATATTTTCTTATTGTTATTATTTATAGTTTATTTATATTCTTTCTCAATGGTCATTTTGATTCTGCATTTATTAAATTTCTATTTTCTCCTCTGATGTCTCTTGGATCTGCATTATTAATATGTATAACTATAGGAAAACGCTTATCCACTGGTGTGTTAGTTGATTACATAATATATGCGGCTCTTATTCAAGCCATTATTTCTTTTTCTTTGTTTACAAGTCCGTCATTATATGAAAGTGTAATGTCTCTCATCCAGTTTGATGATATACAAAGAGCCAATGTCTATGGACTTGTTGCATATCGGCTAATTGGTGTAGGAAATTCTATTTGGTTTGCCGCAGCAAATTATGGTGTAGATCTATTATTACTTTCCTCGCTTCCCTATTGTCATGGTTCTTTACTGTACAAGAATAAGCCATTATACATCGCATCAATTATTATTTTTATACTTGCTGGTATATTAAGTGCCAGAACATTCTTTTTAGTGTTTGTTGTATTATTCATGTACATGTATATGATTAGGGTGTCAAATATCCAATTTATTAGATCGTTAGGAAAGATTGTTTTTATTGGATTGTTTTCACTTTTAGCTGTATTATATTTAGCTTCAATATTTATAGATGTTGATCGCTTGGAAATTATAACTTCATGGGCATTTGAGATGTTTAAATCACTTGAAGATGGTGGTTCAATGGAAACAAAATCATCTAACAGAATTATAGAGATGTACCATGCTGTTCCTGATAATCTTTCAGGATGGTTCTTTGGAGAAGCTTATTTCGAAAACGAGGACGGAAGTTATTACAAGACAACTGATATTGGATATATTAGGCTCATTTTATGTTTTGGAATAGTTGGTCTTTTACTCTACATTTCTACACTATTTTATTTTTATAAAAGAGCAGGTAAACTATATGATAAAACATTTAGACATTTGTTAACATGTATATTCTTCTTTGAACTCATACTGCTTTCGAAAGGGGTAATTAGTCTTTCTATTTATGTATCATTGTTTTATGTGTCTGGTGTGTTAGTGAAATTAAAAAAAGTTTAAATATGCAAGGACAAAAGAATTTGGTGTCAATAATTGTACCATGTTATAATTTAGCAAGGTACTTACCTGATTGTATTAATAGTGTAATACAACAAACTTATAAGTATTTTGAGTGTATTATTGTCAATGACGGATCTACTGATAATACCATTGACGTTGCGATGCGATATGTTCAACTGGACAGTCGAATTAAGCTCATTAATATTAAGAATGGCGGATTGTCTAATGCAAGAAACGTAGGAATAAGAAGTTCATCTGGTGAATATCTCCTGCCGCTAGATGCAGATGACATAATCGATGAAAAGTATTTGGAACTTGCCGTAAATGTTTTGGATAACAATCCTAATACGGAAATTGTATATTGTAAAGCAAAGTATTTTGGTAAGAGACATGGCGAATTTAAACTACATCCGTATTCTTTAGAATATATTCTTGGAAATAACTGTATTTTTTGTTCAGCTTTCTATCGACGTGTAACATATGATAAAACTTCGGGCTATAATTCAAGTATGAAATATGGATTTGAAGATTGGGATTTTTGGTTGAGTATTTTGGAATTGGGAGGGGAAGTTTACAAAATAGATGAAGTTTTATTTTTCTATCGTCAACGACACCTTTCTATGCGAACTAGGAATGTAGAAAAAGACAGGCTTCGCTATACAAGAAAACTTATATATGAGAACCATAAGGATTTATATTCTAAACATTTTTTTAATCCAGAATATTCGCTTGAATATATTCATTATGCACAATCCCCAGAATATAAATTGGGGAAAATACTTTTGTTCCCAATAAGAAAAATATATAGTTGGTTATAATGATTTCCGTTTGCATTGCTGTCCATAATGGCGAGAAATTTTTAAAGGAACAATTACAATCAATACTTTCTCAAATTGCGAAGAATGATGAAATTGTAATAAGCGATGATGGCTCGTGTGATGATACTATCCGAGTTATTCGTGATTTTAATGATAGTCGAATAAAGTTGTTTTTTTTTAAGCAGTCAGATAATAATAAATATTCTCATTATTATGTAACAAAAAATTTTGAAAATGCTATAAAAAACGCATCGGGCGATTATATTTTTTTAGCTGATCAAGATGATTTTTGGTTCCCAGATAAAGTTAACGTATGTATGAGAGAATTAAAGAAATATGATTTGGTTATACATAATATAAGAATTGCCGATGATAAATTGAATGATCTTGGTAAAAATGTATATGCGAAAGAGTTCTTTTTTAAAAATATCTTTATGCTTGAAGGCTCATATTATGGTTGCGCCATGGCATTTAATAAAAATGTTCTTAATTACGCGCTACCATTCCCCAAAAAGCTCTTAGTTCATGATATATGGATTGGTCTGCTTACAGAGTTCCTGGGTTCAGTGCATTTTATTAATAAACCGCTAATACTTTATAGGGTACGAGAGGAAAGTATTTCTCATTCTGTTCACAATAGTTTATTATATAAGATATCATATAGAATATATACATTATTGTTTCTTTTATTAAGAATTTTAAGATTTAGGTCAATATATACTGTTGAAAAAACAAAAAAACAGAGATAGTATGTTTTTCTCCGTATGTACGTCGGTATACAAAAACGATAACCCTAATTATGTAAAAGTGGCGCTTGATAGCCTATTGATATATCAGAGTGTCAAACCAACAGAAATCATATTGGTACAGGATGGTCCTGTACCAGATGCGACTACTCGCTTACTATCGGAATATCGGAATAAGTATGGTGATACATTAAAGGTTATTGTACTTGAGAAGAACGGTGGCTTAGGTAATGCATTAAAGATAGGAGTCGAAAATGCTCGATATGATATTATCGCACGTATGGATAGTGATGACATTGCTGTACCTGATAGGTTTGAGAAACAATTGTCTTATCTTGAGTTGCATCCTGATTGTGATGTTGTCGGGGGGCAGATAACGGAGTTTATAGATGCACCAGAAAATATTGTGGGTAAGCGTGAAGTCCCATGCTCGAATGAAGAAATCTACAAGTTCATGAGAAGCCGCTGTGCATTGAATCATCCTACGGTGATGTTTAAGAAAGCCTCTGTTTTGAAAGCTGGTAACTACAAGGACTGGTTCTGGAATGAGGACTACTACATGTGGATAAGGATGATGGAACAGGGATGCGTGTTTGCTAACTTGCCCGACGTACTCGTAAATATGCGGTCTGGACTGGAGCAATATGGTCGAAGAGGAGGTAGGAAATACTTCGATAGTGAGATTGGAATCAAAAAACTGATGCTGGAGAAGGGGATGATTACTCGCACTGAGTACATTATCAACTATATTGAGCGTTTTATTATCCAGCTGATGCTGCCAAATAGTGTTAGAGGATGGGTGATTAGGACGTTTGCTAGGAAGAAATGAACGAGAAAAACTGTTTCTTCAGACTTTTGCAATCAGCTGTTGGCTATGAAATAATACCAATAGTTTTTTCTAAAGAAGAATGGGAGGCTTGTTATGAACAAGCGGCTAAGCATAGTTTGTTGGCGTTTGTCTTTCCTGTTGCTCAAAGGTATTTAAGAGACGAGGATGGGCGGAAGAGGGAACCGCTGTTCAGTCAGTGGTTGGCAGCAATAGTACAGGTCGATGAAAGAAATAGAGTTCTTAATGAAAGGGCAGAATGGCTAACCTGCAAATTTAAAGAATGGGGACGCAAAACATGTGTTTTAAAAGGTCAGGGTGTTTCGCGGCTTTATCCCTCACCAGAATTTAGACAAGGAGGTGATATTGATATTTGGGTAGAAGGGAGTCAAGATGAGACGGTAAAATGCTTAAGAGATAATTATATTGGTATTAGGCATATTGATTATGTACATTCTGAAACCGTTTTTTTTGATGATGTAGAGGTTGAGGTACATTTCAGACCATCGTGGATGTACAACCCAATAAAGAACTGGAAACTTCAACGATTCTTCAAAGAGAATGCTAGAACGCAGTTTGATAATTTAGATGATAAAGTCGGTTTCGCATATCCTACGATTTCTTTTAATTTGGTCTATTCGCTGATACACATAAACCGTCATATTTTTGAAGAAGGTATTGGGTTAAGGCAGTTGTTGGATTATTATTACATACTAATACATTCGACCAAAGAAGAGCGAGAAAAGGCATTCTCTGTTATTTGCGACCTTGGCTTGCGAAAGTTTGTTGGGGCGATTATGTATATTGAGGGCGAAGTATTTGGCATTGATAAAAGATTGATTCTATGCGCCCCTAATGTAAAAGAAGGTGCATTTCTGCTTAGCGAAATACTGCGTGGCGGTAATTTTGGTAGATATGATGAACGGAATAAATGGTTCGCTAAAAATCAAAGAATTGGGCGTGGGCTATTTAATCTAAAACGAAATATAAGATATTTGACTCATTATCCCAGTGAAGTGCTATGGATTCCGTTTTGGAAGGTATGGCACTGGTGCTGGAGAAAATGGAAAGGTTATTTGTAAGAGTATGTTTTTTAAATGGATTTTTGACAGGGTGGTTGCCCTGATTGGTTTGCTGGTACTGTGGCCGGTATTGTTCGTTGTGGCGGTACTGGTGAAGATCAAAATGCCCGGAGGTCCTGCTTTCTTTATTCAAAAGAGAGTTGGTAAGGACGGCCAACTGTTTAAGTGCCATAAATTCCGCACAATGACGGTGAAACACAACGGCAGTACCGTGAGCGTGGCAGGTGATAGCCGCATTACACCTCTTGGGGCAAAACTGCGCCACTGGAAACTGGACGAGCTGCCGGGTCTTTGGGATGTATTGATTGGCAATATGAGTTTCGTAGGCCCTCGTCCGGATGTGCCAGGGTATGCAGATATGCTACAGGGTGACGATAGGGATGTGCTGAAGTTAAGGCCAGGGATAACGGGGCCTGCGACACTGAAGTATAGGTTGGAAGACGAGATGCTGGCAGATGTAAGAAGGCTGATGTCTGAGGGCAGATGTCTTCCGCAGGAGCAGATTGACATGATGACAGATCAGGAATTGGCGGTGTGGTATAATGACCATGTGATATATCCGGATAAAGTGCGATTGAACTGCTACTATTATCGGCATTACTCTTTTATCAAGGACATACAGATGATTCTTTGTACAGTGTTGGGGAAGAAAATGGAGTATGCTGGGGAGGTGATTTAAGAAGTCAGAAGTACGATGTAAGAAGTAAGATGGAAGATGGAAGATGAGACCCCCTCGGTCCCCCTGTTTAGGGGGAAAATGGAGGAGGATGTTCATAGGAGCTTGGCTCTGCGATTAGACAACATAAATGAAAGATGCGGATCAGTTTCTGGACTGACCCGCATCTTTCATTTTAATCCAAACGCTGCCTTTAGAAGCGCTAGCCTATCCTTGAGTTCC
>JAEEGL010764630.1_pt1 | contig 15115 bp, 9 predicted proteins | sample 9134231 | NCBI WGS metagenome assembly JAEEGL01 (sample SAMN16246548, study PRJNA631951) | gut metagenome | biome: gut microbiome; feature: rumen; material: fiber-attached | host: Bos | place: Iran: Karaj | collected 2018-10 | reverse complement strand
CGCTCTATAAGTTTTGAACTCGTCGAATCAAAAAATTCGACCATCGACAAAATTATAGTTGTGTGTTACTACGCCACTCTTGCATCGCCTAATTGTAAAATATCCTGACCGAAGCGAGCCTCGGTCACCCGTCGATTAACGACGGTTTCGAGATTCTAAACCAACTTCCGCTTTCGTCAAGCGGGGTTTCGGAAAAATTTTTCCGATTTTATCTTTCCAAACAACGCAACGCGTCGATCATGCGAGCCGCTCGCTACGGCGAGCGGCTCGGAACGGACTTTCGTTATATGCGTATTGAACGCCGCCGGTCATTTTGCCGACATGCGTTGCCCCATGCCGAATCAGAAGAATCAACGAACAATTCGTCCTCCTCCAAGCAGTCGATCGCGCCAGTAACACACCAACGATTGACCGGGAGCGACGCCGTATCGGGGAGCGTCAAGAATAGCCACGAAAGAACCGTCTTTGGCAATTCGGACGGTCGCAAAACACGATTCGTTACGATAACGAACCTTAATCTCGCATCGAAAATCCTGCTCAATCGGCGCGTCTACGTGCCAATTTGAATCAACCGCCTTAATTCTGTCGACGCCCAACTCTTCATAAGGTCCTAAAACAACGCTTTGCGTTTCCGGTATGATTCTTTGAACAAAAATACGTTCGCCAAATCCCATTCCCAATCCTTTGCGTTGACCTACGGTGTACTTCTCATAACCGGAATGACTGCCGATAATTTTTCCGTCAAGGGAAACGAACGGTCCCGACGTGTCGCCCGGAAGACGTTTTAAACGCTCGGGATCGGAGTCCCGAAGATCGCGAATAAATTGCAAGTGATTTCTGTCCGGAACAAAACACACTTCCTGACTGTCTTTGCGCGCGGCGACGGGCAATCCTTTCTCGGCCGCGATCCTTCTCACTTCCGTTTTTTCCAATCTTCCTATTGGAAATTCAATATGTTCCAGGACATTGGAATCGACGGCGTAAAGGAAGTACGTTTGATCTTTTAACGATAGAGAGCGGGCGAAGAAAACGGAATCGCCGTCCCCGGCCAACCATTCGGGCGTCGGTCCGTAATCTTCCGCCGAATAATTGAAAAACGCGTCCGCCTCCCTATTCTCGGGGGACGTCCGATCGAGCCAGTCGCGAACGCGAACGATTCTCGCGTAATGACCGGTCGCCAGTTTCTCGGCGCCAAGTTGTTTCGCGGCTTCCCACAAGACGCCAAATTTTATTGTTCGATTGCATAAAACGCAGGGATTAGGCGTGCGCGCGGCGTAATACTCGTCGACGTAATTATCGACGATCGACTCAAATTGCCAATCGACGTCCAGCAGGACGAAATCGATTCCTAAAAAGTCGGCGAGCTCGGCGGCTGAAGCGGCGTCGACCGGCAATAAAAAAGGCAAACAATCCGGACCGTATTCAATCCGATTCAACTCCCCGGCGGAATCCAAACGAAAAACGTTCAAAGGCGTTTTTCTCCCGGCTAAAACGTCTCGCGTTTCTTCTTCGCCAAGCGTCGCCTGACGCCGATGACGCATGAACATCCCGCAGACTTCATATCCGCGCTCCAACAGAAGAGCCGCCGACGTTCCGCTGTCGACTCCGCCGGAAATAGCCGCTACAATTTTCGACATCTCGTTTGATTCACATTCAAGGAGTTAACGCGCCAAACCGCCCTTAACAAATTAGCGCGGCCCAATCGCGGGACGTTTGAACCAACGCTCGTCGATCAACGCCCCAAACAATAATAATTCGCTCCGGGCGCCGCCAAAAGCGTCGCAAGCAAATCCCGTTTTTCCTATTGTAGCTAAAAGCGCGCCTCCGAAAAGACGACGCGCCCCAACCGACCGCGCGAAAGACATAGGAAGTCGCGTAAATTCCGCAAATTACGAAACGAACGGACAAAGAGAAAACAACGGCGTCACCGAGCTTTGTTCAACTGTTCCGCGATAAGTCCGGCGACTTTCTTGCCCGAGCGAAGCATGCCGCCAAAAATCGGCCCCATTCGGTAACCGCCCATAACGTTGTTGGCGCTCATCCCGCAGGCGTACAGACCGGGATAGTATTCTCGGGTATATTCGACGGTCGACGCTTCGCCCTGTTCGGCCTGCATCGGTCGTTCGCCGAGAATTTCGCCGGTGGGGGCGTCCAGTTGGACGCGCGCTTTGCGCGCCGTCTCGTTTGCCAACAGAATTCGGGCGACAGAACCGATCAACGAAAGGCGGTTCCAAAAAAAGCCCTGCCGCTCGCGGTTTTTATAAGCTAACGACCGACGGAAACGAGACGTTTCTATCCGCGCGCGGCGGCGCGAACCGTGAATTCGCAGGCGGACTATCTTGCCCGGACTTCTTTTCTCACTTCGGCGGCAAAATAGAACGACCCAATCGCGCAAAGCACGTCTTTGTTTGGAGTCGGCCGCGTGCAATAATCGGCGAGAAACGCGCGGAAATCGGGAACGACGCGAAACTTGCGTCGTATCGGCGCGTCTTCGGAACACGCTTCGTCGAGCGTCTCTTCAGCCGTCTGAATGAGCTCGGCGATCGGAACGGCGCGTTCGTCTTTTGAACGTTCGGTCAAAACGACCTCGTCGGCGACGGGCGCGATTTCCGCAATCATGCCTCTGACGTCTTTACCGACGGTCGACGCGAAAAGAATGCGAATTTTTCTGTTGGGGTATCGCTCTTTAAGCGCCAGAAGCGTCGCGGCGACGGACGCGCGGTTATGAGCGCCGTCGACAAGAATCAGCGGATTCGTCGACACAATCTCCATACGCGCGGGCAACGCGAAATTCTCCGCCGCTTTGGCGATCGCCTGTTCGTCGACCGGCAGCGACAGTTTCCCCGATCGTCCCTTATCGTTTTGTCGTCCCTGAGGATAAGCGTTCCTTTCGGCAAGCGTTTCGACGGCGCGCAACGCGATTTCGAAATTCCATTTCCTCACGGAGTCAAACGGCGGAACCGGCAAATCCTCGACAAACGGCGACAGTTCCTCCACCTGATAAAACGGCGCGCCAAACTCTTCCGCTCTTTTCCTCGCCAGTTCTTTAACTTCTTCAATATCCTGTTCGGAAACAAGCGTTTGCGGCTCGATCGCCAGAAGAGCCTGCTCTTCAAGCCGCCAGTCTTTTTCGGTCTTCGCGCCCGACTCTTTCTTTTCGGAAACGCGCTCGGAATCTGCGTCTCCGTCGCCCGACTCTTCCGGCTCCGGCTCTTTGACGACCGGTTCGTGGTAGAGTCTCGAGGCAAACCCGACGCCCGAAACGAGCGGCGCGTTCGTCTTGACGATCGCCAACTTTTCCGCCGCGATTTCGCGAAGAGCGTTCCCCAACTGTTCGCAATGATCGTAACTGACGCTCGTGAGAATCGACAAGTCGGCGTCGCACGCGTTGGTGGCGTCAAATCGTCCGCCCATCCCGACTTCCAAAATCGCGACGTCGACCCCCGCGCGCGCAAAGAGAGCGACGGCAAGAATAAACGTCCATTCGAAGAAGGTCATGCGGTCGTCGGCGCCCGACTCGGAATCGTCGAATTCTTCGTCGCGCTCGACGTCCTTTTTCTTTTCGGCGAGAAACTCTTTCCAGCGGTCGACCAGTCCGAGAAGCGTTTCGGCGAAAAACGTCTTGTCGCATTTCTTGCCGTCGATGAGAACGCGTTCGGTCAGGTCGTCAAGATGAGGGGACGTGAAGAGCCCGACGCGATACCCCTGCGCGCGATAGATTCGATCTAAAGCGCCGCACACCGTGCCTTTGCCTTTTGTGCCCGCGACGTGAATCACAACGTAACGGCGTTCCGGATGATGAAGATACTCGAGAAATTCGCGAAGACGCCGAAGCGAATTCGCCATCTGGTCGTAGGGAATCGACTTGAACGTCTCGTAATTCGTCCGTCGATAAAGGAATTTTAACGCGCGCTGATAGAGAGCGTTTTCTTGAGATCGCATTTTCTTTTCCTCTATTTTCGGAACGTTGCGGCAATTACGTTATTAAGCCGCCGACGCCGATCGGCGGATAGCGTCGATTAAGGCGTCGCGGCGTTTACGCTGTGAAGCCGCCGATACAAATCGGCGGATAGCTTCGATTAAGGCGTCGCGGCGTTTACGCTGTCCGGGGACCGACGTCCCCGGCTTCAGGCGTCCCCGAATTACTTGTCGAGCGGCTTGGTCATGCGCATGACGTCGAGTCCTTCGGCAAGTTGGTCTTTCGGAAGGACTTCCTCTTCTTCGCAGAGTTGACGAATCGTCTTGCCGCTCTTGAACGCCTTTTTCGCGAGCGCGGCGGCCTTTTCGTATCCGATATATGGATTGAGTCCGGTGACGATCGAAAGACTTTGTTCGACGGCGGCCGCGCACTTTTCCTTATTGGCGCTCAGATCTTTGAGACACTTGTCGGCAAAGACTTCGGCTCCGCCGGAGAGAATGCGCACGGAGTCGAGCGCGACGTCCGCCATGACCGGCATGAGGATGTTAAGCTGGAACTGGCCGCCCGAAACGCCCGCGAGCGAGATCGTGGCGTCGTTGCCGACGACTTTCGCGCCCAGTTGCATGAGGCTTTCGCAGATGACGGGGTTGACTTTGCCCGGCATAATGGAGCTGCCCGGCTGGAGGTCTTTGAGAATGATTTCGTAGTAGCCGCAACGAGGCCCGGAACCAAGCCAGCGAATGTTGTTCGCGACGTTCGACATGGTCGACGCGATCGCTTTGAGGAGCGCGTGGCACTCGACCAGACCGTCGCGCTGGGCGTTCGCTTCGAAGTGGTTGGCGGCTTCGCGGAACGCGACGCCCGTCTTTTCGGTAAGTTCGGCGGCGACCGTCGCGCCGAATTTCGGGTCGCAGTTGATGCCGGACCCGACGGCGGTTCCGCCGCAAGGCAATTCGCAAATAGCGGCGACGGCCAATTTGGCGCGTTCGATCGAAAGCTCGAACTGACGCGCGAATCCGCTGAATTCCTGACCGAGCGTCATCGGCGTGGCGTCCGCAAGGTGCGTTCGACCGATCTTAATGACGTCTTTCCATTCTTCCGCCTTCGCTTTGAGGATTTCGCAGCATTTTTCGAGCGCGGGGATCAGGCGATTTTGAATTCCGGTCGCGACGGCGACGTGAATCGCGGTCGGGAACATGTCGTTGGTCGACTGACCGCAGTTGACGTGGTCGTTCGGATGGATTTTCTTGTCTTTATTGAAACGATCGTATCCGGCGATTTCGAGCGCGCGGTTCGAAATAACTTCGTTCGTATTCATATTCGACGACGTTCCGGAACCGGTTTGGTAAACGTCGATGGGGAATTCGGCGTCGAATTTGCCGTCGGCGACTTCCTGACACGCCTGGAAGAGAGCGTTCAACTCGGCGTCGTTAAGGGGCGCGCGCCCTTTGGTCAGACGACCGAGTTTCGCGTTCGCCTGCGCGGCGCACAATTTGACCAAACCGAGCGCGTGAATGAGTTCCGGCGCGATCGGGCGTCGGGAAATCGGGAAGTTGTCGACGGCGCGCTGCGTTTGAGCGCCGTAATAAGCTTCCTTCGGGAGTTGAACTTCGCCCATCGAGTCGCGTTCGATACGATATTCAGTCATTTCAGTCGATCCTTAAAAATGTTAAAGGTTATTGAATCAATGAGTAGCGCTAAAATACTCTTAAAATACTCTTAAAGCAACGCTACGCGCGTTTTCGCGCGACCGCGCCGATAAATTTTCCAATTAACTTCGCGGCGGCGTATTCGGACACGATATTGCCGCCGCCGAGCGGCTTCGTTCCGACGACGTCGACGGCGACGACGTTCTTTCCGGCGACGACCGCCTCGATTAAGGCGACGACCTGCCGCCACGACAGTCCGCCGGGCTCAGGCGCTCCGACTCCGGGAACCGCGCCGGGATCAAAAACGTCCATGTCGACCGTCAGGTAGACGTCGACGTCCGTCTTCCACAAAATTTTTTCGACGGCGCGATCGAAATCGTCTTCGATATCCTCCGGAGAAATAATCGCGTCGATTCGATCGGGAAAGCGTTCGTATTCCTCCTGGGAAAAGGAACGCGTTCCAACTTGCGCGATCTCGCGAACGACCTCCGCGGCGCGCGCCATAACGCACTCGTGCGAAAACTTTCCGTCCGCGCCGAACGAATCGCGCAGCGCCGCGCGAGCGCTCAGTTGCAAAACGCTCAAATCGGGATATTTCTCCGCCGCGACGCAAATAAGAGGCGCGGAAATCGCGCGACTTCCGCCAAGCGCGATAGGAATTCGACGCGGCCGAAACAAGTCGAGTCGGCGCGCGACGTCGTCGATCGCCGCGAATTCGCGTTCGGCGTCCCCCGCCGTCGGGACGGGAGAATGCGTATAAACCCCGAATTTGTCAAGCGGACGACGCGATTTGCCGTCGAAACGCTCTATTTTCGCCGAGGCGTCGAGAATCGCGTCAGGGCCAAACTCCATGCCGCGGCAAACGTCGTCCGCGCCGGAATAAGGGATCGGCAAAACATGAAAAAGCGCCGCGTCCGGTTCGCAGGACTCGGGAGCCAAATTAAACAGCGTTTTTTCCATTGCCAACGTCAACGCGCGCCATTCTATTATGCCAATCTTATTCTACGTTGCCGAACATCAATACGGCGACTTCTCGACCGGGATATTATGGCGCCTGTTAGAGAAAAGTCAAGAACCGCGCAAAAGCCGACCGACTCTCATTGGACCCGAACCCGGCGCCGCTCCGACTTAATTGGCAAAAATGACAAAAAACGACTTGCGCTTTAATCGGCGTCGTCTATAATACCTAACGACCTTACAGGTCGATTTTGCGCTCGTGGCTCAATTGGATAGAGCAGCGGACTTCTAATCCGCAGGTTGAGGGTTCGAGTCCCCCCGGGCGTGTCGAGGGCTCTTTGGCGGCGACGTCTCAGAGCCTTTTTTGTCGAATTCTCAAAAATTTTGACAAATTCTCTCATAAAAAATTGACTTCTCTTTTTGCACTGTTTATAATCGTTGCATTGAGGTTGGACGCGTTCGACTTGCGTAACGACCGCCTTCCGCTTCTTTTCCCTGTTTGGAAAACGAGTTTTTGAAGAAGAACAACGACGATGAACGGACAGCTTTTGATACGCGATTCCTCCTATGCGCGCGTCTATAAGGCGTTTGGCGCAAACGGTCGGTTCCGTCCGTCGACGTTCAGAGCTCGCTATTTTCTTATTTTCTTTTTACGAAGGATTAACCCTCAAATCATTGGATTACGGGCGACGCTTGGTTGTTAAGCGCCGTCTGTTCCGAAGTTCTATAAACGTTTCTTTGCGAAACGTTTGACTTGGCGCGTCTTTTCGAACAAAAGACGTTTTTTTAACGAATCCCGTCGTTAATGGGCGTCCAATAGAAGCGACGCGACGAACCGTTCGATGACAAAAGGTTATCGAACTGGGTTCGGCGTTGCGGCGCCGCGCAGCGAAGAGAGCACAACCCGAGTAAAAACATGACGGTTTGCCAAAATGTATAGGTTTTGGCGTTTTGAAGTGTAGACACGCCACTTCTCCCATTCTACCATATGTGAGATTATTCGTCAACCTTTATAAGACTTTTTGTTAAGATTTTGTCGAAAAAGCAAGCATTTTTGAGTTGCCAAAACCTATACGATTTGACAACCGCGTTTCGGGCGTCTCTTCGGTTTAGTCGGCGTCGACAGGCCGACTTGGAAACTGTCGATCCTTCACCTTGTTGTTATATAAGGAGCGAGTTATGACGTTCATTTCTCATGAAAAAAGACGAAGAGGATTTACTCTCGTCGAACTTTTGGTCGTTATCGCCATTATTGGCATTCTGATCGGTCTTCTTCTTCCCGCCGTTCAGGCGGCTCGCGAAGCGGCGCGTCGTATGCAGTGCACAAACAACCTGAAACAGCTCGCGCTCGCGATGCAAAATTATCACGACGTCCACAATAGACTCCCCCCTTACGCGACGTTCTTTGACAGCGTCGCGAACACCGGCCAATTCTCGTCAGGCGAAGCCTGTTGCCATCATTGGCCCGTCGGTCACCCGGCGACGAACGGCGGTCTTTATTGCGGCATGTGGGGCTGGGCGACCAACCTCCTGCCTTTCCTTGAAGCCGGCGCGCTTTACGATAAAATCGACTTCACGCGCTCGCCTTACGTCGATCGGGTCAACGATCCGTATTACCACTCGGGTGAAAAGGAGCACGGAGCCACGCAAAATAAAGAGGTTTGCATGGGCGCTCCGTCGGCGTTTCGTTGCCCGAGCGTCGCGCAGGACGTGATCGGTTCGCAAAAAGATTACGGCGTTCCGATGACCGGCCTAGCCGAATATGCGTGCGGAACCACGGTCAATCCCGGCGCCGTTACTTGGTCCTGCTTCTGGATGAACAGCTGGGTTCCGCTCTCGGGCGTCGTCGACGGCACGAGCAACACGTTCCTGATTCTTGAACAGGCGAGCAAGAAATTAACCTCCGGCGTTTTGGGCGTCTCGGATAACGGCGAAGGCTGGAACCCGTTCATCTTCTGCAACCACCTGACTCAGGGCGCGCACGTTTGGGGGAACGGCGGCTTCAACGTCGCCTCTAACGATCCCGCGATTAACTATCGAACGGCGCGCAGCTTCCATCCCGGCGGCATCAACGCGGCGAAAGTCGACGGCTCCGTCTTCTTCGTCTCCGACACGGTCGACGAACACTACGTCTTCGACGGAACGATCACCCGCGCTCGCGGCGAAACGACTCACCTCTAATCGCCGGACCCAACGGATAATCATCGGAGGAAATTTCAGATGAACAAATTGAATTTCGCTTGCGTTTTGGCGCTTTCGTTGTTTGTCGCGGCGGTCGTCGGTTGCGGCCCCAAGCTCCCGTATAAGGTCGTTCCGCTCGAAGGAACGATCACCTGCGACGACAAGCCCGTGAAGAACTGCACGTTCTTTTTCATGCCGGACGAAGGGCGCTCCAGCACCTGTCTTTCGGACGAAAACGGGCATTTCCTTACGGCGTACACGCCTCAAAAAGCCGGAGTTCAAGTCGGGCAAGGCCATTTCTACTTCGTTCCAAGTCCCGGTCTGGGCGCGGTTCAGGAAGGGGAAGTCTCGATTTCGGCGCTTGCGGGCGCTTACCCTCGCGGCAACGACAAACTCGTTTTCACATTTGAAAAGGCCGATAAAAACTTCGAGTTAAAACTTACCCTCGAAAAATAACGTTCGTCGTTTGCGCGGAGGATCGCAAACCGGTCCGGACGGTCCGTTTTTTTGCAACTTCTCCGCGCAAGTTCTTGAAAACTATTTAAAACGGCGTAAAACAATAAGGAAGGGTCGGCGGATCGCCGTTCGACGTTTCGCGGACGCGCGCCTTTCGCGCCGTTTTTAACAACTTTTAAGTTTTCCCGTCGCTCGCCTCGTCAAAACGTTTCGTCGACGAAACCGCCTGAACGAGGCAAGCGCGTTAGGAGTCGTTATGTCTCAACTCGTTAAACGCACGCTGGCGATTCTTTGCGTCGTCGCGACGTTCGCCGTCGTTTCGGCGCGCTTGTTCGTCGTCGCCGACGACGCCGCGCCTGCCCCGGCCGAAACGCCGAAAGTAACCGTCGCCATTGACGGCGAGGCGGTTTTGCCGTCTTTTGGAACGGTCGCCGGCAGTTGGTTTTACAACGCGGGCCCGACCGGTTCGCAAGCTCTCCTTCTCGGCTTCCCCAAAGGCGGAGTCGAGCAAATTCCAAACTATCGGCTTGTCGCCGATCTCAATTCCGGCTCGTCAATTTCGCTGACGATTCCGGGCGCAATCGTTAAAGACGCCGTCGCCGCAAGTTGCGCCGTCAAACAAATTGGCGCCGCCCCCGCGACGGTCGTCTGGAGCCGAGCCGGAACCGACGTCAACTCTTCGGAAAACGCGGGACGAGTCGAAGCGTCGTTCGCCGCCGCCAATTCGGAACTTGTTTTAACAATAACCGCGCCGAAATTCGACGCCGCGAAAGAAACCTGCGCGGTCGAAATAACCAATTTCCGGTACAGAACCGACGCCGCGTTTTCGCTCGAGCCGACGCGCAAGCCTCAGGCGCTTGAAAAGGTCGAAACGTCTCCCGATTTCCGCCCGACGCTCGCCGACGCGCTTGTCGTTTGGGATTGGAAAATGCAGGACGGTATCGGAACGGAACGCGAGCCGCGCTCCTACCGCGAAGCGCTCGAACTTCGTATTCCGCAAGGTCGCGCGCTTATCGACGATCTGGCGACGACGCTCGACGACGGTTCGTTCGAAAATCTCGCGCCTTACGACGAAAAGATCGTCGAAAATTTTGAAGCGCTCGGCGAAAAACTCGACGGCTATCGCGCCGCGTGGGACGAATTCGAAAAACGGTTCGCCAATCTCGCGCAATCAAACGACGAGGCGGCCGCCGAGAAGCTTTGGCTCGACGCGCGATCGTTCAAGGGCGCCATGCTTCTGGACCGCCCGTACTCCCAGGTCGACGCGCTTGCGTCCCTCACACACGCGCCGACCCTGATGAGCCATCAGTTGACGCAGGTTTACGGCTACTGCGCGCGACCCGGCGGGGGAATTTTCCGCCTAGACGCGCCCGGCAAGTCGATGGCCACGCGCGACATAACGCCGAAGAATTTGCCTCAGGGCGCGTTCATGACGCCGGAGCTTTCGTTCGACGGTTCCGACTTGTACTTCGCGTTTTGCGACGTCCCGACGTCGCCCGTCGCCTGGCGCGATCCCGCGACGATGGATCGCCGCTATCACCTGTATAAAACAAACGTCGACGGCGCCGACGCGATCCAATTGACCGACGGCGACTTCGACGACTTCTCGCCCCTGCTGCTCCCGGACGGCGATTTGATCTTCTGCTCGACGCGACGCGGCGGGTTCCACCGTTGCGGAGCCGGACCTTGCTACGTCTACACGCTCGCGCGTTGCGGCGGAGACGGCTCGAACCCGCGTCCGATCTCGTTCCACGAGACGAACGAATGGTTCCCGACGCTGATGCGCGACGGGCGCGTTTTGTACACGCGTTGGGATTACGTCGACCGCGACGCCGTTTATTATCAGCAACTTTGGACGACGCGCCAGGACGGCACGGACGTTCAGGCGTTTTACGGAAACAACACGTTCAACCCGCCGGGGATGTGGGAGCCTAAATCGGTTCCGGGCTCCGGCAAAATTATCGCGGTCGGCGGTCCTCATCACGCGATGAGCGCGGGAAGCGTCGTTTTGATCGACGGGTCGAAAGACGTCGACGGCGTCGAGCCGGTAACGCGTCTGACCCCGGACGTTCGTTATCCGGAAGGCGAATCGCCGCTGACTTACGTTCCCATGCCGCCGTTCCTGGCGGACTTCGATCATACTCCGACCGGATACTGGCAAGCGGGCCGCGAAGCCGAACGCGCGGAACAAACGCCGGAAGAGCGACGTTGGCCGACTCATTGCTTCAAGTCGCCCTACCCGCTCGCGGAAAAATATTTTGTCGCGTCGTATTCGTTCGACAAATTGATCGGCGAGGCCGGTCCGAACATTCCCAACCAATTCGGGATTTACTATTGCGACGCGTTCGGGAACCGCGAATTAATCTATCGCGACCCGAATATCTCGAGTATTTGGGCGATTCCGGTCCGACCGCGCCCGATTCCGCCGACGACCGCGTCGACGCTCGACGAAACGCGCGCGACCGCCGAAAAGCCGACCGGAACGTTCTTCCTGCAAAACGTTTACGAGAGCTGGCCGTATAAGATTCCGGCCAAGATCAAGTCGCTCCGAATCGTTCAGGTGTTGCCGAAAACGACTCCGAACGCGAATAATCCGATGGTGGGCGTCGCGGAGGCGTCGCCGGGCAAACAGCTTCTGGGAACGGTTCCGGTCGAAGAAGACGGCTCGGCATTCTTCGAAGCGCCCGCCAAGACCCCAATCCTGTTCCAGGCGCTCGACGAAAACGGACGAATGGTTCAGGGAATGCGCTCGCTCGTCTACCTGCAACCGGGCGAGGCGGCAAGTTGCGTCGGATGTCACGAAGATCGAACGACGGCCGTTCCGAGCGTCAAAACGATCGCGTCGACAAAGAAACCGGCTCAAATCGTCCCCGGTCCGGACGGCTCGAAGCCCCTTTCGTTCCCGATCCTGGTTCAACCGGTTCTCGACCGCGCGTGCGTCTCCTGCCACAACGCCGAAAAAGCGGAGGGCGGTTTCGACTTAACCGGAACGCCTACGGAACGTTACACGAAGGCGTACGAGGCGCTAACGCCGCTCGTTCCGTACACCGCCTGGGGCAATCCGGAAGGGAACTACGAGCCGCGAACCGAGCCCGACCGCTTCGGCTCGCGTCCGAGCAAGTTGACGAAGCTCATTCTGAACGGTCATTACGACGTTAAGCTGACGCCGGAAGAATGGGAGCGTCTGAACGTCTGGCAAGACTTGAACGCTCTGTTCTACGGAACGTTCAACCCGGCGGATCAAGCTCGTCAACAACGCGGCGAACGAATCGAAGGGCCCGATTTGGAATAAACGACGCTTCAATCGGACGTCCCGATTCTTCGCAAGAACGTAACACGCCGCCTCCGACGCGTTCCACGCGCGCCGGAGGCGGCGCTTTTTTGTGCTTTGAAGCCGCCGAATTATGAAATTGCGTCGGCGGTTCTACGCCTGAACGAACGCCGCTCCGCCGGCATAGTCTAAACGGTCGCGGGGGAAAACAGGCGACGCATGATAAAAACGCTTCGCTTTTGCGTCGCTACTGGAAACAATATCAGAAATCCAAAACCGTTTGCGTCTCCTGATCAACGATATCCGTCCCCGCTTTTGTTCCTTCGTCGTCCGGCGTTTGCGAGGAATCCCAGGATTCCAGCAACTCCTGGGCTATTTGTCCGAGCGTTTTAGGTTTTTCGCTTGCGTTGCCCAATTTAGGAACGAGACCGCTACGCGCTAAATCAAACGTGTCGCTTGTATAAGCGACATACAAGAGGTCGGAAATAATCTTTGTTGAGGAATTGAGATATTTCCAGCGTATTCCATTAACGAGTTCCTTTCTCAACTCAATTCTGAGATACGGATCGTCAGACCCCGTTTTCAATTTTCTGCAAATATCGCGCGTTTCCTTTAATTTTAATCGCATATTCGCCATATTGTCCGACTCATATCCCTCTTTAACCTTAACGGCTTGAAAAGCGATTTCGTCGTTTTCTGCGAACTGCGCGACAATCTTCGACAATTTCTCGGAGTCTTCGCTGTTTCGTTGATATTCTTTTCTGACTCTCAGGTCAAAGACCTCGCATGGAAATAGAAGGGAGAACCAACTTCGCGTTTTAATGGCTTCTGATTTCTCCGACGAATTATTAACCATACCTTGCCGCTCCCAGGGATAGGCGTAGACGTAAAAAACAGTCAAGATCAACGCCTTTTCTTTAGCCGACGCCTGGGGCAAGTAACTGACGCACTCGTTTATGTCTTCCGGCGTCGCGTCAAGAGCAAGTTGGCAGAAGTCATAAAACAATCGGAACGATTCGCTGTTCAATTCGTTACGAATACCGACGCCAGGAATCCATGAACCTTTCTCGAAACAAGAAATCGGACCTTCGCGCGCTATCAGGTCAACGGGAAATACGTCCATTATTTCCGCCGTCTTTTGGATCCGATCCACGTATAAAGAACGCTGGTCCGGCTCGTCTCCCTTCGATTCAAACGTTAATACCTACGCCAAAAACAAAGCAAGCAGAAAAATTGTTCCATTTCTTCTCATGACAGATCCCCCGCACGTTCTTTCAAATAAAAGTCCTTGCCGCTTATTTGTTCGTTCAGAACATAATACTCGGCCGTTTCCGTGAGAACGGTTTGCGTCGCAAGCCGGGTCTCGCATGTCGGCGGTCCGCGAAAAAGACAGCGTCCGAGAGGGCGTTTCCTGTCGCCCCGCGAACCAGCGTACGCAACAACGCCGCTGTATTATTGCTTATTGCCGTTATTAAGTCAATATTTTTTCAAAACGCGTGGACGCAAAGCGCGTCAATATCAGCGTTTTCAATACTCTTCCCGAGGGAAAACGCGAACCGTAGGCGGCGACGTAGCCGCCGCAGGATCTTGCGCGCGGGAAAAAATCTCGGTACAATCGGACCGACGAACGTCGTAAACCGTCGCGTATATTTGCGCGTTTGAAATCGCCCCTCGAAAAAAGGAATCACTATGTCGCGCCGAACGCTTTTACCGTTTCTTCTTTTCGCGTTGATCGCTTTTCCACAAACGCGCGCCGACGCGCAAGAATCGCAAACGCCGTCGTTTATCGGCGAGGGAACGGCGGCGACGCCTTACCTGGTCTCAACCGCCGAGCAATTGCGCTCTATCGAAAACGCGCCGAACGCGTATTACCGACTCGTAAACGATCTTACGCTCGAAGGAACGTGGACGCCCCTTTGCCAAACGACTCCCTTCGGCGGAACGCTCGACGGAAACGGCAAGGAAATCGCGTCGATGAGCGTCGAGTCGGACGCTTGCGACGCGCTCGGGCTATTCGCTCAAATCGGAGAGTCGGGGCGCGTTCGAAAACTCGAAATCTCGGGGCGTATTACGACGACCGACGCGACTCAGGCGGCGGGCGGGATCGCGGGACGGCTGCTCGGCGGGACCGTTTGCGACGTCGAGAGTCGCGTCGAGATAGTCGTCGGCGCGTCGACGCCCTCGGACGCGTCGATCGGGGGGCTTGCGGGCTACAGCGACGGAATCGTCTTCTGCTGCGAGTTCCAGGGCGAAATCAACGACGAGCGTTCGTCGGGCGGCTCGGTCGGCGCGATGATCGGTCGAACGGGCGCGATTCGCTCGAACGCGCTTCCAAAACTTGTTACGGCGCACGCCGGATTTGCGGCGCCCAAAGGCGCGTCCGACAACTCGGAGGACAATACCGTCGCGAATATCGTCAAAGCGCTCAAATATCGGCCCGACGTTATTGAAGTCGACGTTCAGCCCAACGCGAACGGCGTTTTGGTCATTACGCATAACAAGCCCCAAAAGTCCGACCCCACGCTCGAGACGGTTCTGCGGATCCTGATGGGCGAGCTCCCGGAAGGCTATGACGCCGACGGATTCGATCCGGAAGTCGCGCGTCAAACGAAAATTCAGCTCGACGCGAAAAAAGACGGACTCTTTCGACAGGAACTCGAATTGCTCGACGCCGTTAAGTTT
>JAEEGL010721466.1_pt1 | contig 15115 bp, 11 predicted proteins | sample 9134231 | NCBI WGS metagenome assembly JAEEGL01 (sample SAMN16246548, study PRJNA631951) | gut metagenome | biome: gut microbiome; feature: rumen; material: fiber-attached | host: Bos | place: Iran: Karaj | collected 2018-10 | reverse complement strand
GCCATGACGATGACGCCCTCGTTGTTGCTGAAGCCGTCCAGCTCCACCAGCAGCTGGTTCAGGGTCTGCTCGCGCTCGTCGTTTCCGCCGCCCAGACCGCTGCCTCTCTGGCGGCCCACAGCGTCGATCTCATCGATGAAGACGATCGCCGGAGCGACCTTCTTGGCCTGATCGAACAGATCGCGCACACGTCCGGCGCCCACGCCCACGTACAGCACCACGAAATCGGAGCCGGAGATGGACAGGAACTGGACGTTGGCCTCGCCGGCCACGGCCTTGGCAAGCAGGGTCTTGCCGGTGCCCGGGGGGCCCACCAGCAGCACGCCCTTGGGGATACGGGCGCCCATGGCGGTGTAGGACTTGGGATCCTTCAGGAAGTCCACGATCTCCGCCAGCTCTTCCTTCTCCTCGTCGCAGCCCGCTACGTCGGCAAAGGTCTTCTTGTTCTTCTCGTCCACGCCCAGGCGGGTGCGGGCTTTGCTGAAGCGAGCGACGCCGCCTGCGCCGGCCCCGCCGTTCATCCGGTTCATCATGATGTACCAGAGGGCAAAGGCGCCGAAGAGCAGGATGGCGTAGGGGATGAAGCTGAGCCACCAGGGGACGCCGCCGCCGGGCTCATACTCGTAGGACTCAATGACGCCCCGCTCGTTCTGTTCCCAGATCAGCTCGTGGAAATCCTCATAAAAAACGGAAAAATTGTAGAGCTCGTAGGTCTTTTCAACGGTCTCCTCTTCCTCCGGTTTTTCTCCGTCTTCCGCGGGTTTTTCAGGCTCTGCGGATCCCTCTGCCGGCGCCGCGTCTTCCGGCGTCGTCTCCTCCGTCTTTTCCGGACGGATCTCAAGCACGACGGTGCTGCCGGAGTTGCCGGGGACCGTGCGGAACGATTTGACCCGCTCGGTCCGGAACAGCTCAGCCAGTTCCGAATAGCTCTCGATCTGATCGGGGGAGCTGTCCCTTGTCATCAGAACGACCACGGCGATCAGAATGGCCAGGATCAGAAGATAGAACCCTAGGTCGCGTGATCTGTTGCGATTCGTTTTCAAATGCTTTCACTTCCTCATTTTCAGGAGCGCGGCCGGTTCCCGGCGGATCGCGCCTCGCGCACGAGGGGGATGCCCGCGGCGCTTATTTGCTGTAGATCTCCGGTTTCAGAATGCCGATATAGGGCAGGTTCCGATACCGTTCGTTATAGTCCAGCCCGTAGCCCACCACGAAGGCGTCGGGAACGTCGAAGCAGGAATAGTCCGCATAGACGGGCGCTTTCCGGCGGGCCGGCTTATCCATCAAAGTGGCGATGGACACGGAAGCGGGCTTTCTCACCATCAGATAGTTTCTCAGATAGTTCAGGGTGACGCCGGAGTCCAGGATGTCCTCCACCAGGATCAGATGGCGGCCGCCGATATCCTCGTTCAGGTCCTTGTTGATCTTGACGGCGCCGGTGGAGCTGGTCCCCTTGTAGGAGGATACCGCCATGAAATCCATGGAACAGTCGATGGTCACGTGGCGCATCAGATCCGCCATGAAGACGAAGCAGCCCTTGAGCACGCCAACGAAGATGGGGTCCTTCCCGGCGAAATCCTCCGAGATCCTGACGCCAAGCTCCGCGACCTTCTCTTCGATCTCCTCTGCGCTGATCAGCACTTTCTCGATCGCTCTATCCATATCCTTCCCTACCTTTCCAAAAATTCGATTCTCAAGACCCGGTCGCCCGGCTCGGGCCTGGCCCGCTCATCCGCGGGATAGCCGTACACGGCAAGCACGCCCGCATCGTCCCGCAGGACGGGGACGCGGTCCCGCTGGGCCTGGGTCAGCCCGGCCTCCCGAAACAGGTCGTGGAGGCTTTTGCCGCAGCCGCGGCCCTGGGGATGAAAACGGTCCCCCGGTCTGCGGCCGGTGCAGTACAGTTTACCACAGATGTTCTCACATTTGAAGAGATAAGTTTTGAATAAGTCGTAAATTTCTCCGCTATGATCCGTCAGCTCAGCCCGGAGGCGCAGGCCCGCCTCCGGCAGGTCCAGGACCTCTCCGGGGCAGACCCGTCGGTCGGGAAGGGGCCGATGCTCCGGCGCTCCGGGGTACAGTCTCCCCTGCTCCCGCCGCAGAGAAAAGCCCGGGAGATCCAGGGTCCCGAGGCCGCTTCCGTGACAAAAGCGCAGCGCCGCATCCACGTGGGTCTGCTCCAGTCCTTTGGGGCAGAGGGCGCGGAGGACACGGGACGCGACCGCCGGATGCAGGCCGTTCAGTTCCTGCAGGGCCAGACTCTCCCCGTCATAGCTGCGCGCGAGAAACTCCCTTACCAGCGCGTCGAGACAGTCCTCGTCCTCCCGCAGCCGTCTGGCCGTGCGGCCCACGGCCTCCGAAAAGCGGGGGTTCAGCTCCCGCAGTACCGGCAGGACCTGATGACGCAGACGGTTGCGGCGAAACTCGTCGCTCCCGTTGCTGCTGTCCTCCATATGGTGCACGCCGTTTTTCTCCAGATAGGCCTCGATCTCACTTCGTGTCACGGAGAGCAGCGGGCGTACGATCCTCCCCCGCCGGGGCGGGATCCCGGAGAGCCCGGCGCTCCCGGCCCCGCGGCACAGGTTCAGCAGCACCGTCTCCGCGTTGTCGTCGGCATTGTGGGCGGTGGCGATGCGCTCACAGCCCAGGGCGTCCGCGGTGCGCTCCAAGAAAGCGTATCGCAGCTCCCTGGCCGCCTCCTCCACCCCAAGGCCGTTTTCCCGGGCGTAGGTCCCGGCGTCCCCGTGCTCCACGGTGCAGGGGATCCCCTCTTGCGCGCACCAGCGCTCCACAAACTCGGCGTCCCGCAAGGACTCCTCTCCCCGCAGGCCGTGCTCGAAATGCGCGGCAAAGACGCACAGGTCGGCCTGCCTGCGCAGCCAGTGGAGCAGGCACATGGAATCCGCTCCGCCGGAGACGGCGCAGAGCACCCGGCTCCCCTGCGGGAGCAGCTCCAGATCCCTAATCATCCTCGCGCCAGCGCTCCACGGAGGCGAAGGAGGTATACTCCGGCAGCCAGGTGAGCTCCACCGTCCCGGTGGCGCCCTTGCGGTTTTTCAGGATGATGGCCTCCGCCAGATTGGGATTCTCGCATTCCTTGTTGTAGTAGCCGTCCCGGTACAGGCCGATGACCACGTCCGCATCCTGCTCGATGGCGCCGGATTCCCGCAGGTCGGACAAAAGAGGCCTCTTGTCCTGGCGGGATTCGTTGGCGCGGCTGAGCTGACTCAGACAGATGACCGGCACGTTCAGTTCCTTTGCCATGATCTTCATCATGCGGCTGATGTCACTGACGGCCTGGGTACGGCTCTCGTTGGACCAGCTGTGCCCGCTGCCGGCGGACTGCATCAGCTGCAGGTAGTCGATGACGATCAGATCCAGGCCGGAGACACGGCGGCACGCCGCGTTCATGTCCGACACGGTAAGGGTGGGATTGTCGTCGATACGGATATCCGCGGCGCTGATGGTCTGGGCGGCGTCGGTGATGTCCCGCCACTGCTGGGCGGTGAGCTGACCGGTCATGAGGTTCTGGGACGGGATGAGGGCTGCCTTGGAGAGCAGTCGGTTTACCAGCTGCTCCCGGGACATTTCCAGGGAAAAGACGGCTACGGTCTTTTTCTCGTTCACCGCCGCGTGCAGGGCGATGTTCAGGGCGATACTGGTCTTGCCCATGCCGGGGCGGGCCGCGATCAGGATGAATTCGCCCCGGTTCAAACCCAGGGTGATCCGGTCCAGATCAGCAAGGCCCGTGGGGATGCCCGGGATCCGGTTGCCGGAGGCCGCGGCTGCCGAGAGGTTGTCAAAGACGTTCTGCATGATGCCGGCGATGGGCATCAGGCCGCCCACATTCCGGCCCTGGCGCAGAGCGTAGATCTTCCGCTCCGCCGCCTCCAGCAGCGCATCCGCCTCCCCGCTGCCCTCGTTGACCATGTTGTTGATCTCATCCGCGGTCTCGCCCAGCCTGCGCAGCAGCGCCCGGTCCCGTACGATGGCGGCGTACTCCATCACGTTGGCCGCAGTCGGCGTCATGCGCATGACCTCGGCCATGTAGCTCTCCATGCCCTCTTCCCAGACGCCGCGGACCTTCATCTGGTCCAGCACCGTCACCGGGTCGATGGTCTGCCCATAGGCGAACATGGCGTAGATGGTCTCGTAGATGTCCTTGTTGCGCTTGATATAGAATTCGTCCGCCTTCAGCTTTTCCAGGACCTCCGGGATGCAGCGGATGTCGATGAGCATCGACCCGATGACCGCCTGCTCCGCCTGGGCGGAATGGGGCGTCTTTTTGCCCAACAGCTCGTCCATAATCCATTCCCCTTGCCGGCGTCCGGCCTGACCGGACGCGGTTATTCTATGTGATCCGGATCGATCCGATCCTTATTTGTCCTCGACCACCAGGATGTTGATGGTGCCGCTGACCTCATAGCCCAGCTTCGCTTTCACGGTATAGCTGCCGAAGCTCTTGATGGGCTCGGACTGGACGATCTTGTTCTTTTCGATGTCGATGTCGAACTGCTCCTTGAGCGCCTTGCTGATGGCCTCGTTGGTGACGGCGCCGAAGAGCTTTCCTGCGCTGCCCGCCTTGGCGCGGACGATGGCCTGGACGCCGCCCAGCTTCCTGGCGTTCTCCTCCGCCAGAGCCTTCTCCTTGGCGGCCTGGGCGGCCTTCGCCTTCTCCTTCAGCTTCAGGGCGTTGATGTGATCGGGGGTGGCCTCTGCGGCAAGGCCCCGGGGGATCAGGTAGTTCCGGGCGTAACCCACGGAAACCTCCTTCATCTCGCCCTTCTTGCCCTGGCCCCTCACGTCGGTATTGAAGATCACTTTCATCTCTGCTCTCTCCTTTTCTTCCTGAAGATTCTCTGCTGCGTGCCCGGGTTTTATCCCAGATACTCGTCGATGGCGGCGTGGACCTTCTCCACGGCCTCCTCCATGCTGATGCCGTTGAACTGTACCGCTGCCGCGCTGCGGTTGCCGCCGCCGCCCAGCTTTTCCATGAGGATCTGCACGTTCAGCTCCCCGATGGAGCGGGCGGAGGCGTAGATCCTGCCCTTTCCGTCGGGGACGATCACGATGGACGCGTCCACGCCGGAGATGTTCAGCAGCTCGTCCGCAGCCTGGGCGGCGACGATGCGCTTCTGCGGGTCTGTGGGCGCGGCGATGGCCACGTTCCGGTGCAGGCTTGCGCTCTGCAGGATCCGGTAGCGGGCGATGGTGTCCTCCATGTCGGACTGGAAAAGCTTTTTCACCTCCGTGGTGTCCGCCCCGGCGCGGCGCAGCCAGGCTGCGGCGTCAAAGGTGCGGTCGCCGGTGCGCAGGGAGAAGTTCTTGGTGTCCAGGACGATGCCGGCCAGCATCGCCTCCGCCTCCATGCGGGTGACATGCGTCTCGTCGGTGATCTCCTGCAGGATCTCGGTGACGAGCTCACTGGCAGACGAGGCGTAGGGCTCGATTAAGCCCAGCGCCGCGTTCTGGATGTATGTGGCGGAGACCCGGTGGTGGTCGATGACCGCCACCCGGTTGCAGGCGGAGAGCAGATCCGCGTCCTCGACCTGCTCGGGGCGGTTGGTGTCCACGACCACCAGCAGGGTGCGTCCGTCGGCGGCCAGCATCGCCTCCGCGGGCGTCAGGAACAGATCCCGATACTCCTTCTCCTCCCGCAGGCGGGCCAGCAGGGGCTTGGCCGCGTTGTGGTCCTGCCGCAGGACGATATTAGCCCGGACCTCGCAGATCCTCGCCAGACTGCACACGCCCACGGCGGCGCCCAGGGAGTCCAGATCCGCAAAGCGGTGGCCCATGACCAGGACCCTGGAGGAGTCCCGCATGAGCTCGGCCAGGGTATTGGCCATGACGCGGGACTTGACCTTGGTGCGTTTTTCCACCTCCAGTCCACGGCCGCCGAAGAACTCAAAGCTCAGGCGGTTTTTCAGCACCGTCTGGTCGCCGCCACGGGTGAGAGCCAGCTCCACGGCCATGTCCGCAAACTGCAGACCCTCGCCCAGATTGGCCGCCTCTTCGCCCAGACCGATGCTGATGGAGGCGGCCACGCCGTTGGCGCTCTCCACCTTGTGGATCTCCTCGGTGATGCGGAACTTGTCCCGGCGCATCGCATCCACGTCACGCCGCTCGAACATGACGAAATAGCGGTCCCGGTCATAGCGGCGCAGGATCCCGTGGAAGGCGTCGCACCAATGGTGCAGCTTGTCCTCCACCTCGTCCCGCAGATCGTTGCGCACCCGCTCGGGCAGATTCTTGAACATCTCGTCCAGGTTGTCGATGATGACGATGCCCGGCACCGGACGGGATCCCTCGTATTCCAGACGGACGTTCTCATACTCGGTGATGTCCACCCAGTAGGTCACGCCCAAAAACGCGTTCTCTTCCTCGTTTTTGTCCGAGCGGATCAGATTCCCGTGGATCTGATACTTGCGGCCGCCGAACTCCAGGATCGCCGGGCAGCGGGTCTTCCCCTCTGTCAGCCACTTGGCGGTAAACTCAGGCACCAGTTCCGCCAGCCGGGCGTCGATCCGCTTCTTATCCACGCCGCACATGCTGAAAAACATGTCGTTGCCCCAGACGACGGAAGAGTCGTCCAGGCGGAAGACCGCCATGGGCAGCGGGAAGTGCAGGAGCGTGCTGTTCCTTGCGTTCTCCGAGTCATAGGCGACAGACTCGATATAGGCTGCGAGCTGCTTTTCTCTGGCCCGGCGGGCGATCAGCGCGAAGAGCAGCAGGACCAGGATGACGCCGCCCTCTGCCGCCGCCAGGACGTACTGCTTGAAATACAGCGCGGCCAGCGCGAACAGCAGCATGAAAAACAGGTGGATCCCCGCGCCCGGCTCCGAAAGCCGTTTCAGGCTCTTGTTGGGTTTCACCGAGGCACCTCCTCACAGGCGAGTTTTGCGGAACAAACAGTTCCCCCATTGAATCATTGAGATATTATACCAAATCCCGCGAGGCTTTACAACAAATAATTTTGTGGCCCGGACAAATACTATTTCTGAGTTCATCAGGCAAAACGGGAGGTGCGCCGTGAAAGCGATCATATTGGCGGGAGGAAAAGGGACCAGACTCAAGGCGGTGACGGGCGAATTGCCCAAGCCCATGGTCCCGCTGCTGGGGCGGCCCATGATGGAGCACATCCTGCTGCTTTTGAAGGAACAGGGCTTTGACCGCATCTGCGCGGCCCTGCGCTACCGGCCGGAGATGATCGTTTCCGCCCTTGGAGATGGGAGCCGCTGGGGCGTCTCCCTGGAGTACCGGATGGAAGAGGAGGATCTGGGTACGGCCGGAGCGGTGAAAAATTGCGCCGATTTCATCGGGAACGAGGACGTGCTCGTCATCAGCGGCGACGCCGCCTGCGACCTGGACCTGGGCGAGCTGATGCACCGTCACAAGGAGCGCGGCGCCGCCGTGACCCTGGCCCTTCACCGGGACGCGGCTCCCTTGCGCTACGGTCTGGCGGTGACGGACGCAGAGGGAACGATCCGGGCCTTCGTGGAGAAGCCCCGGTGGAGCCGGGTGGTCACGGATCACGTGAATACCGGCATCTACGTCCTCTCCCCCCGGGTCCTGTCCCGGATCCCGGAGGATACCGCCTTTGACTTCGCCAAAGACCTGTTCCCGCTGCTGCTGAAGGAGGGCGAGCTTTTGCTGGGCGTCCCCCTGGAGGGCTACTGGTGCGACGTGGGCTCTCCCCTGTCCTACTATCAGTGCTGTGTGGACGCCCTGGAGGGGCGGCTGAGGCTCCGCCCCGGCGAGGCTTTTCTGAAGAACGAAGAGGCGGAGGAGACTGACGCACCGGAGGATGCTCTGGTCCGTCTGGAGCTTCCCTGCCGGGACCGTGCGGCGCTCATGGGCGAGCTCTCGGAGTGGATGCTGGAGCTGCCCACCGACTACAGCGACGGGATCCGGCTGCGCAGCGAGCGCTACGATCTGCACATCTCACCCCTTTCGGACCGCTGCGCCCTGCAGATCGCGGTGAACGCCGGGGACGCGGAGTTTGCCCGCCGCCTGGCCCTCTCCGCCCGGGATCTGGCAAAAGCTCTGGAGGGCTGAGAGTTTTTCGTTGCAAAAATCCCGGCTTTCGGGTATCATGGAGATATCAAAAGCCGGGAGGGAACCAAGGATGAACATAGAAAAAGCGATCCGAAGCTTTGAGCTCCGGGGATACAGCGTGCGTCACTTCGCCACCGGGGCGGAGGCCGCGGACTATCTGGCCGGGCAGGTGCGGGACACCACCGTGGGCATCGGCGGCTGCAAGACCGCCGATCAGCTGGGCCTGTACGAGCGGCTCAGCGAGCACAACCAGGTCTTCTGGCATTGGCGCGTGCCCGGGATGGAGACCCTGCAGAAGGCCAACGCCGCCGATGTCTACATCACCAGCGCCAACGCCATGACCGAGGACGGCGAGATCCTGAACATCGACGGGCGGGGCAACCGCCTGGCGGGGCAGGTCTTCGGCAACAAGAAACTGTACGTGGTAGCCGGAATCAACAAGCTCTGCCCCGATTTCCACACCGCCCTGGAGCGGGCGCGGAATGTGGCCGCGGTACAGAACTGCAAGCGCTTCGAGGCCAAGACCCCCTGCAAGCTGGACGACCGCTGCCACGACTGCCGCAGCGCGGACCGGATCTGCCGGGCGCTGCTGGTCCTCTGGGCCCCCATGATGGGCATGGAGGCGGAGGTCATCCTCATCGACGAAGAGCTGGGAATGTGAGGGAACTGCCATGATCAGAAGAAGCGAAGAGTGCATCCACGAGCGGAAGAAAATGTTCGGCGGCGAGGGCGAGGGGATCTTCCACCGCATCCTCAACGGCCCGGAGGAAATGTACGGCAAGGGCCGCGTCTTCTCCCACCTGACCCTGGAAAAGGGCAGCGAGGTGGGCTGGCACGTCCACCACGGCGACGGAGAGACCTACTTCATCCTGAAGGGACGCGGTCTCTACAACGACAACGGCACAGAGGTCGAGGTCGGCCCCGGCGACGTGACCTTCGTGGACGACGGCGAGGGCCACGCCCTGCGGGGCATCAGCGACGAGCCGCTGGAGGCCATCGCCCTGATCCTGTACAAATAAGCGCAAAAAGCAAGCGGGAGAGCAGCAGCTCTCCCGCTTGCTTTTTTGTCAACCCTGTTCGCCCAGATAGAGGCTGACCTTGGACTGGATCAGCTTTGCGACCTCTTCCGCGGACTTCTGTCCGGCGAAAAAGGCCCCCGCCTCCTCCTTGACGATGGCGTAGATGCGGAAGTTCATGTCCACAGACCTGTCCGCCGTCTCGATCACCTGCAGGAACCTGGCCGCCTGTTCCTCCGTGATCCCGTAGAGCTCCAGCTGGACGATGTTGCCGTACTCGTCGCTCATGCCCATGCCGCCCCGGGCTATGGGGATCCTGTTGCCCTCTTCGTCCAGGCGGTACTCGCCCTTCTCGTCGGTCTCGTAACAGACCATGGCGTCCCGGATCTTTTCCTCCATCACGTCCCGGCGCAGGGGCAGGCTGTACTGCTGACGCTGATATTCCGGCAGCAGGAAGGTCCGCAGGAACTCCCAGGCGGCCGCCTTGTTCCAGCAGCCCCTGCTCATGGCGTAGCCGTCGGAGATCATCAGTACGTTCCCGCTGCCGCTGCGGGTGGGATAACCCACATAGGTGCAGCTCCCGCCGAAATACTGATCGTTGTAGTCAAGCTCGTCCAGATCGCCCACGGTGGTCTCCATGAGCATCTGCTTTCCCGCGGCGATGCGGCCGGTTACGGTGCCCACGTCGGCGTCGTAATCCGGGTCGGCCGGAAACTGGGAACAGAAGGAGAGCAGCTTGCAGAAGTCCTCGTTCTCAAAGTCGCAGGAGGCATTCGTCCAGTCGATATAGCTGTCCATGTCCACAAACAGGCACATCATCAGGATGCTGTTCCGGTCCATGGTGGGGTCCAGGGGCGTGCAGCCCTCGGGCATGGTGGCCAGAGCCGCCTCCAGCTCGTCGAAGGTCCAGCCGGAGCGCTCCCCCACCACGTCGGTCGCGCCGATGAGGGACATCACGGAAAAGCCGGGCGAGACCTGGCAGAGCTTGCCGTCCACCTCCGTGGCATGCAGGACCGTGGGGAAGAAATCCTCACGGCTCAGCTCCTCGTCGGCGTCCAGCCAGGGATAGAGATCCTCCAGCAAGCCCTTTGCCGCCAGCTGCTCGTAGGGCAGCGCGTCCAGCGCCAGCAGGTCCGGCATGTCGCCGGCCATGATCTCGGTGGTGAGCTTGGTGAGATTGTTGATCGCATCCTCCTCCGTGTACGCCTCGCCGTACTGGGAATAGTCCACGATCTCGATACGGATATCCGGGTGCTGCCGGTTGAAGCGGATCACCGCGTCGTTGACCAGATCCGGGTAAATGGTCCCCAGGGTGATGACCTTCCTCTCTCCCAGGGAGGAGCGGGGCACCTGCCGCAGCGTCACGAAATTCATCTGGGTATAGTCCCCTGCCAGGCCGATGAAGCTGCCGTCCTCCCCCGCCGCCAGATAGCGGAGCTGTTCCGCGGTCAGGTCGCAGATCATGAGGTCGACCAGCTCATTAACGGTCTGATCCTGCACGTTCAGGCCGTAGAGCTTGGTGCCGCTGCTGAACAGGAGGCCGTATTCGCCGTAACCCGCGTAGACCTCCTGGGGATATTCGTCCCCCAGGGATATCCGCTCACCGGCACTCCCCTTTTCCGCATCCAGGAGGACAAGCTCCTGGCCGTTGGGCCCCCAGATGAGCGCGCCCACGCGGCCGTCGGTCAAAAGCGCCAGGCGGTTCACCCAGTCGTCCAGCTCGATGGTCGCAGTGCAGCTGCCGTCCGGATCAAAGACGTAGACCTTCTCTCCGCCGTCCGCCCAGATCCGTCCCTGGGGGTCGGCAACGGCGTAGGAAGTATCCAGATAGTCCTCTTCCGGATCTCCGTCCCATTCCATCTGAGCGGAGGAGATCTCAGCTCCTTCGGAGCTCATGCGGCGGATCCAGTTGACGCTCTCGTAGCGGAAGGGATCCTGCCCGCTTTCCTCGTTCCAGGAGACGAACGCGCTCTCCAGCACCAGAAGATCCCCCTCGGGAAGAACGAACAGGCGGTTCACGTTGGATCCCGCGCAGTAATCCAGCCGGCCTTCGGTGTCCTCGGGCAGCGGCAGAAAATCGTAATCCAGGCGTCTCGGCTCTCCGGACAGGTCCACGAAAAAGATGGCCTGCCTGTACTCGGGATTCCCCGCGGGGTTCTTCTCGTAGCCGGAGGCGTAGAAGCCGTTTTCCGTGACGGCCAGGGGCTCCAGGCCGAAATCGTCCTTCCAGTGCACCGGAGTGAAGCTGGCGGTATAGACCATCTCGTCTTCCTCGACTGTCTCGGCCGTCTCTCCCTTGTCCTTTCCGCAGCCGGCCAAGAGGCAGGCGCACAGCAGCGCGAAGAACAGCAGCGGCAGTATTTTCAGCTTTTTCATGTCGATCCTCCTTTTTCAGATCGTCTCAAACAGCAGGCTCACCTTGAACAGGTCCCCGTCCACGGTGATGTCCAGATCGCCCTTCTGCAGGCGCATGAGGCTCATGGCGATGGCCAGACCCAGGCCGCTGCCTTCGGTGTTGCGGGAGGCGTCCCCCCGCACGAAGCGCTCGGACAGCTCCTCGGCGCTGATGTTCAGCGGCTCCCGGGAGATGTTGCGGAAGTCCACCCGCGCTTTGCCGTTCTCCTCGCTGAGGCTCAGATAGACCCGCGTGCCGGATTGGGCGTATTTTACCACGTTGTTCATCAGGTTGTCAAATACGCGCCAGAGATGCCGTCCGTCGGCCAACACGCGCACGGGCGCATCCGGCTTCCGGACCACCAGCTCCAGGCCGGCGGCCTCCAGCCTTTCGCCGTATTCCCCCGCCGTCTGGTCCAGCAGGACGCCCAGCTCGCAGGGCTCCAGGCTGACGGTGAGATTGCCGGTGGAGGCCTTGGAGGCCTCGATGAGATCCTCAATCAGCTTTTTGAGCTTTCCGGACTGGCGAGAGAGCACCTCCAGGTACTCCCGCTGTTTCTCGTTCTCCGGCTCCTCCTTCTGCAGGAGGTCTACGTAGTTGACGATGGAGGTCAGGGGGGTCTTGATATCATGGGAGACGTTGGTGATGAGCTCCGTGCGGAAGCGCTCGGATCTCATGCGCTCCTCCACGGCGTCGTTCAGACCGTCCCGGATGCGGTTGAGGTCGCGGGCGTGATCCTTCAGATCCCCGATGAGCTTCTTCTCATCCACCGTATAGCTCAGGCTGCCTTCGGCGATGGCCTTGGCGCCCAGGCGCAGCCGCCGGAAGGCCAGCACCCCATAGAGGGTGGCGCCGCCCAGCACCAGCCAGGAGCAGAACCAATAGAAAGCGGTCCGGTTTTCGGACCAGATCGCGCTCTCCCTCAGAAGCAGGTCAAGGATGGCCAGCATGCCCAGGACAACGGCCCATTTCCAGACCATGGGGAGGGCACGCAGGCCCTTGCCCAACAGCCGGAAGAGCTTGCAGCAGAGCGTATCGCTCCAGAGTTTGCCCAGCTTCACCCGCACGGCAAAGCTCAGGCACCAGAGCAGGAACAGAAGCCCTACACACAGGATCATGGGGATCAGAATCACCAGGAACTCCGGCCAGTCCACGCCGACGTTGATCGGGGTCAGGCAGATCGCGATCAAGCCGACGATCAGCAGGGTAAACAGATCAAAGGGGATCTTTTCCACAAAGCTGGAGACGATCTCCTCGGTGTCCTTCCGGTGCCCCGCGGCGCAGAGCAGGAAGATGAAGAGCAGCACGCCCGCCAGGAAGCTGAACCCCATGATCCACAGGAAAGCATAGCGGAAGGGGTAGATATCTTCCGCCATTGCCAGCTCCCGGGAGGCGGAATAGTAGCTCGGCATCGGGTCCGGCAGATAACCCCGCACGGTAACGGTGTTTTCATCTACCCACTGAAGATAGTCGTTTTCGCTGGTGAAGATATAGAGCTTGTTGTCCCGCATGTTTGTGAGCTTCCAGGTCTCCGCCGGAGCCGGCGTTGGACGCGCATCAGTCGGCGGGACAGTGGGCTGCGGGGTCGGCGTGACCTCCTCGAATCCTTCCGGTTCCTCGCCGGAGATCTCCAGGCTGTACTGGGGCCCGAAGCGCATTTCGCTCTCCCAGAGGGTCTTCCCGCCGTCATAATTGGACTCCAGGAGATTTCCCTCGCTGTCGATGATCTCATACCAGAAGCTGTCTTTCTCCGGGATGGTAGTGCCGATGATATTTTGTCCGTACACGTAGGCCCATCCGACGTTGTTCAGCATCTGATTCCCGGTGTCCCTGTAAACAGATTTCAACATGTCTTCATGACTGCCGGAATAGCCGCCCCAGGAGTAGATATTCCCCGCGCCGATGACGGAGCCCACAAAGGCCAGCACCAGCAGGCAGAGCAGGATCACGGCGATGAGCTTGGCTGCGAAGCTGCCATAAAGCTTTTTCATATCATTTTCCCCTTTCCATCTTGTAGCCCTGGCCCCAGACCGCCCGGAGGTACCGGGGCTCGGCGGGGTCGATCTCGATCTTTTCGCGAAGGTGACGGATGTGGACTGCCACCGTGCTCTCCGCGCCGTAGGGCTCCTAGTTCCAGACCTTGCGGTACAAGTCCTTGGGCGAAAAGACCCTGTCGGGGTTCCGCATCAGAAGCTTGAGGATGTCGTACTCTCTCGGCGTCAGGCTTACGGCCTCTCCGTCCACGGTGACGGTCTTGCTGGCGTCGTCCAGACGAATGGCGCCGATCTGGATCACGTCATCCCGGACGGCTCCGCCCCCCAGGTGGAGATAACGCCGAAGCTGGGAGCGGACCCGGGCCTGAAGCTCCACGGGGTTGAAGGGCTTGGTGACGTAGTCGTCCGCCCCTACGTTGAGACCCAGGATCTTGTCGGTGTCCTCGCTCTTGGCCGTCAGCAGGATCACGGGCACGTTGCTGTTCTCACGCAGCTTTGCTAAGGCGCTGATCCCGTCCATGCCGGGCATCATCACGTCCAGCAGCACCAGGTGCACGTCCTCCCGGTCCAGGATCGCCAGCGCCTCCATGCCGTTGTAGGCCTGGAAGGTCCGATAGCCATCGGATTCCAGATAGATCTTCAGGGCGGAAACGATGTCCCGGTCGTCGTCGCAGATGAGAATGTTGTACATGCTCTGTTCACCTCACGCTGAAATTGTACCGCAAAGGGGATTAAGAAAAAAGTAGGGGGATTTTTAAGAATCGTTTAAGATGACGACGGCAGGCCGATCTGGCCTGCCGTCCGTTTTACTCGTCCAGCTTGAGGACGGCGAGAAAGGCCTCCGTGGGGATCTGGACCGTACCCAACTGACGCATTTTCTTTTTGCCCTCTTTCTGCTTTTCCAGCAGCTTCTTCTTACGGGTGATGTCGCCGCCGTAGCATTTGGCCAGCACGTCCTTGCGCATGGCCTTCACCGTTTCCCGGGCAATGATCTTGCCGCCGATGGCCGCCTGGATGGGCACCTCGAAAAGCTGACGGGGAATGTTCTCCTTCAGCTTCTCACAGAGCCTGCGGGCCCGGGGATAGGCCTTCTCCCGGTGGGCGATAAAGCTCAGGGCGTCCACCTGATCACCGTTCAGGAGCATGTCCACCTTCACCAGGTCGCTGGGCTTGTACTCGGAGAACTCGTAGTCCAGAGAGGCATAGCCCTTGGTGCGGGCTTTCAAGGTGTCAAAGAAATCATAGATGATCTCGTTGAGGGGCATCTCATAATGCAGCTCCACCAGGCGGGAATCCAGATACTGCATGTTTTTGTAATCGCCCCGCCGATCCTGGCAGAGCGGCATGATATTGCCCACGTAGTCGTTGGGTGTGATGATGCTGACCTTCACGTAGGGCTCGTAGGCCTCTGCGATGGAGGCCACGTCCGGATAGTTGTGGGGATTGTCCACCATGACGATCTTTCCGTCAGTCTTGACCACCTTATAAATGACCGAGGGCAGGGTCGTCACCAGCTCCAGGTCGAATTCCCGTTCCAGCCGCTCCTGGATGATCTCCATGTGGAGCATGCCCAAAAAGCCGCAGCGGAAGCCGAAGCCCAGAGCCACGGAGGACTCCGGCTCAAAGGTCAGCGAGGCGTCGTTGAGCTGCAGCTT
>JAEEGL017032188.1_pt1 | contig 15116 bp, 25 predicted proteins | sample 9134231 | NCBI WGS metagenome assembly JAEEGL01 (sample SAMN16246548, study PRJNA631951) | gut metagenome | biome: gut microbiome; feature: rumen; material: fiber-attached | host: Bos | place: Iran: Karaj | collected 2018-10 | reverse complement strand
CCAAGGCTCAACTGGTCCAAACGCTCAAAGAAGGGGATTTTGAAACCAGCCTTTCCTACGAGAATCCGAGGATTCTTATGTAGACCTGAAATGATATAAGCCATATCAGGCGGAGCCTTGACATAACTTGCTTTACACAACAGGCCAATCAAACCAAGTGCGATGATAATTCCAACAATTTTGAGAATCATTACAATAGAAAATGTCATTTCATTATCTCCTTATTATTCAATTTTTTATTTATAATTATTTTCTATTATATACAAAAATAAAAACACATGATGCGATGAGAAGAACTCCCGCAATAATAATATTAGCCATAATATCCTCCATCTGGTGGGTCACGCTTGTAATCTTTACAACTACCTGCAATATCCATTTTTTTACAAGTGCCTTCATAGACACATTTTGGACAACGACAATTTGTAATTATTTCATTTAAATCCTCATTACTGCTTAATCTTGCTAATGTTTTATAATCACTATAATTCATTAAAAAGTGCCTCCATTCATTGGATCATATCCTGGACATATAATGTCATATCTTGTGCGAGCCTCACAACCATATTGATTATGACAACTTGAACAATATGGACTTCTATCTGGATATGCTGGCACTGGATGTGCTGCTCTATAAATAAAAATGTCGGTAAGGGCTGTGCCAAGTTGAACTGGATAACATCCATGAGCATCAAGCGCTATATTGTAGCAACCATTTGCCATATTTTGGAATCTATCTGGTGAATGTGTATGTCCAGCCAGACAAATTACAGGATGCTTATCTTTATAATTACCCATCATGGCAGGATAATGTTGAGCATAAATATCGCATTTACCATTTCTGATACGATAACCATATTGAATATCTTCAAAGATATTTTCTTGCTTATAGCGCTCAATTCGAGCATCACTATCATGATTACCAATAGCAAGATATTTATGTCCTTTTAGTTGCCGCAGACAATAGATACCAAAATCATCATTTTTGAGCATACAGTCCCCAAGAATGTAGACAGTATCTTCATCATCTACTACTTCATTATATCTTGTGATTACTTGTTCGGCATGTTCTTCCCAACTAGAAAATCCACGAGGTTTCCAAAGGAAATCTTTTTCATGACCGAAATGAAAATCACTTGTAAACCAAATCATTATTCGGTCACCGTCCATTTCTTTGTTTTAGTGTCATATCCTACTTCAAGACCAAAAGAAAGAATCTTGAAAATAAGAGTAAGTTGCCATTGATTAAGTTTGCGCTGTTTACATTCATCTTGGGCAAGTTGAACGATACCAAGGCGAATAGTATTCTTTTCATCGTTAGTCCAATACTTCATACACCTGATACCTCCAAAACACCTGCATACTTAAACTTATCATGAGCAGGATGCCGCAAACTATGATACATCTTTTCCACGACCTTTTCCGGCACACAAGTGCGGCCCTGTCTCTGCTTATTTCTCTCCTGGCAGATATATTCAGGAGTATTTACAAATACGCAGAAAACATTGGCTCCCATGCCAATAGGATCTACACGATTAATCAGTTTCATACGAGACTTTTCATCCAAATGGGTCGCATCAGCAATCACATTGTGATATTCGTCACAACCGAGAGCATAGATAATACGATCGCAAAAATCTTCAAAAACATTATACTCTTTGCTGAAATAAGGTTCGTTTTCCTTAACCATAGAAAAACGCACTTCATCACGAGAGATATACTGCCAAGAATCATCCGTCATAAGGATATTTTTAGCAAAATAACTTTTTCCAGAGCCAGGAATACCAACCATAATCCAAAGGTTAGTGTTACTCATCTTTTATCAACTCCATAAAATATTTGTCTCATTTTGGATAAAGGCAAGAGACTGTGCCACTTCTTCTTTATACTCACCTGCTTCAAAAGCCTGCTTGAATTCATATACTTCACTATCATTGCGGCACTCAATATGATTTACCTCCATGCCGCAATAAGGACACCACAATTTCTTACGATGATGCTTGCTATGGTTATGAGAATCTCGACGAGCAATCGGGATTCCCTTGCGACCACAACGCATACAATAAAAACTATGTTCGCTATAACGAGCCATTAGCTATCCCTCCCATACTTTACGGTATGACCAAAAAGCATAGAAGCGAGAAGCCCAAGGCCAACAGCCTGCCAAAAAGTAATGCGAGTAAGACCGAAAAGTGCGGGCATCAATGCATTCCAAAGCCACATAAGAGGAAAAGCCTCAAGAAGCGAAAGGCAAATAACAATGATAAACCCTAATAGTACTGTTGCTATAAATTCATCGAACCTCATTATAAAACACCTCTTTTTTTCATTTTTCTATAATAATTATATCATTTTTTTTATATTTTTTCAAGTGAGTTCCCGGTCTGTCATGGTGAACACTTTTTCTTCAAATGTATCAAGGTTTAGTAGAACGGTTTGCCCTGTAAAATGTGCCCCGCAATCAATGCATACTTTATGTCCTTCACAATAATAATATGCTCCTTCTGGCACATCAACTTCAATATCGTCATAATAACTATAAAGTTCATCTACAAGGCATTCTATTGGTGTGTGTCCATGAACAATATAAAGGTTTAGTGGATTATCATACCATTTATTATTAACAATATGGCTGCGGTCCCAAATCAAATCATGATAAGGCACATTTTCAATCCCATATTCTTCATAATCACATCCGGCATGACAAAGCCAAAAAATATCCCCAAACTGATTTGTATATGTAGCATAGGCTGGAAGTTGTCTTACTCGACGCAGTAGTTCTCTTGTTGCTTCAACATCTTCTTCACTATCAATGGCTTCAAGAGTGGGTATATTACCATTTCGATTCCAAATACTCATAGCGTTAGACCAAGGAGCATAATCGGGATATTCCCATAGAGCATTACACATCATATCTTCGTGATTACCCTTGATATAAATAACTCGCGGGTCATTCATGAGTTCTTTGAGAATATTCCAACCATCTGGTCCACGGTCGATAGCATCACCGAGAAAATATACAGTATCATCGGGTCCAATTTCTGCCATAACTTGGTCAAATAGTTCTCGCTGTCCATGAATATCACTAAAACACCATGTGCTCATTTTACTCACTCCTTTACTTCAATATATGTCACAAGGTAAGTTGATGTGGCAAACATTGCTTGAAAATAGTCAAATGGCTCTACACCATCGGGCACTTCAAATGTAGCCTTTTCAGAATCAATGTTTACCCAATTATCTTTATATTTCAATACTCCAAAAAATTTACATTTCATATCTCATAAGTTATGGTCATAAAAAAACCCTCATGCTCACAAGGAGCGCAAGACACTCCTATAATTTTACGATTTGGATTTTCTCGTTGGAAAGCGCGAAGTTTTTCATTCGCTTCACCACCATTGAGAACCCAACCTATTGCTATCTATATCATTATTCATCATCCTCTACTTCTGAACTCGACTTATTGAGATAATATTTCTGATAAGTTTTTTCATCAATGAGTTTTGAATAAGGAATATTTTTACGCTCTATATAGTCTTTATATTCTTGAATAGTTTTGAACTCTTTAATTTTAGTCCAATCCTTCTGGTCGTTTAGACGAAATCCATAATAAGACATTATATAATTTTCTCCTTTTTTATTTTCTTATATATATATTTTACCATTTTTTTTATAAATTGTCAATAAAAAGAAAATGCGCTTTACCAAATTTTTCACATTTTTTAGTAAAAAAAATAGTAAAGCGCGAAGGTTTTATTGCGAGTTTTTTATCTCTTCTCTAATTTGCATTAATAACTTGCCTAAACGATTTTGACCTGGGATATTTTTACATTTAGGACAAGAACAATTACCCCAAATATTATCATGCCAAGTAGTTCCTTCTACAAGTTCTTCATCACCAGTATCAAGTAACTGCTTTTGTAATTTAGGATTTTTGAACTTTTCTTTGAGAGCATAATACATGAAATTTTCTTTTACAAAATTCCAATCTGGTCGTAAATCCACTGCTCTACCTAGTCGTTTTGCTTTTCCTGGGGTAGGTTGATTGGCAATTTCTTGTCGAATAGTAAAATCCATAGTCTTACATGCTTGAAACGCATGCTCAACCGTAGGGTATGTAATATTATCACGAAATGGCTTGATAGGAGAGGGATAAAAATTACTTAAAAAAGCATATTTTCCTTCAAATTTATCAATCATAAAAGTCACACCTTAATCTGTTTCCACCACAACTACAAACTTCAATTTCTTTTGTGCCAAAACATCGATTCTTATTATCACCATAATAATTTGGTTTATAGCATTTGCAATGTTCAAAATTAAATTCATCAAGTAATTCATCGGGGATATAGGCCCAAGCAATTACATCAATAGGATATGCACCCTCATCATCATAAACACGAGGAAGCCAACCATATGTCATATTATCCCATTCATTAGCATCATCACGCCAATAGGCAATTTGAATAGTATTACCAACTTTGATAAAACATGGGGCAATACGCTCTGGCGCACCATCAGTCCTTGGGTTCTTCCACTGCAGTTTCATCTTCTGGATGCTCCTCCTCATATTTTAGAGCCATTTGGAAAATATCAAGTGGCATGGGGAGATATACACCTGGACGAATAAGTTTAGTTACTGCTTCATTCGCAAGAACCACTCCACCACATACTTCACACTTGATAACAACATCAAAATCATCTTTTGTAAATTCTGACTTTTCACCCTCATAAGGTTTTAGCACAGGCTCACTATAAAATAATGATTTATAGCCACAGAGAGGGCATATTGAGGCATTTTTCTTGCCTTTAATTTGCGCCTCATATTTACGGCGCTGTTCACGATTCATCATATTAGTCCCCATTCTGCGAGTTTTTCAAAACCGCCAATTTGTTTTATATATTCTCTTGTTGCTTCTACCATTTGTGAATATGGAATAAATCCGATCATATTATCACCAATAGCACAAGAACATTCAAAAGGTTCATTATATTTTTGCGCCATAAGCCAAAGATAAATATTTATACTAACATCAGCCTTTGATAAATCCTTACCATGAAGACCTCCACCAGTTATACTCTGTCCCATATCAGAGCCAAGTTTACGATTAGTAGCACCAGTATCTACATTTGTGCCACCAGTCCAATCCCCAAGCGGATTTACAATAGCATGAGGATATTTGTTTATAAGTTCTTTTGTATCAGCATTACTTTGGCAAATAACAAATTTATCTTTATCTAAAATATATTTACCATCACTTGGATATTGCTCATATATTTCTCTTGCTAATTTAGATAGAGTTTTTTCTTCTTCGGTCATAGGGACACCTTTGAAGATACCATTATCTCCACATCTAATTCCAACTGCTTGATTTTCTGCTAGGTGTGGATCTTGTGGCACTTCAAAATAATCAACTAAAATCTGAGGCTGACCAGTAATACGAACAACCGCTTTCTTTACTGAATCATAAGCAATAGATTGTGAAGTTTCTGCAATAATATGACATTCATCATGTCCTATTAATACTTCTACTGCGATACGAGGGTCAGGGGCAATTTTATATGCAAGGTCTACAATTGCCCCTGCAATTCTATCAGCAATTTTATCGGGATGTGATGGGTTTACTTTTTCAAACATATAACTCCTCCTTATGCGTGATATTTAAGAAGATACTCAGGACTTACGCACTTGAATGATTGAATACCATCTTGAGTGCGGAAAACAATGCCTTCTTTCATCTTGTTGTTGATAACAGATGGCATACTATTTACATAGTCACGAAGTTCTTCAACGGTATCAGGCATTACAAATGCTGAATCAAGAATTGGAACGCAAGGAATATCATATTTAATTTCAAGAAGTTCTTGCATTTCTACACTATTCCAGCGTCCAATTACCGAATCGATAAGATTGAATGCTCTGAAATCATGACCTTGAATATCATAGGTATTCTTCTGCACTCCTTCGCCAAAGGTTTCGCCTTGAATAGTTACCCATTCAAGAGCAGGATAAAGGTCGAAGAAATTTTTGAGAACATCGAACATATGATATTTTTCAGCCATTTCCCAATAGATATTGGTGTCATAATAGCAAGGTTTATCTACACTATCGAAGCATACATTACGAGAACATACATAGAATTCAAATTTACCCCACTTACCGTGCTTCATAGTGAAGGTAGTGCTACTACCATCGACTTTTTCAGTAGCAATCCACTGTTTTTCCTTGTCTTTCAAATAGAAAGTGCAGTTCTCAATTCTTTCCTCATCAGTCTTCGCAACCCAGTTAGGCCATCCACCCTTTTTATCCTTCTTCTTACCGAAGAGCATAAACATAAGCTTACGCCCCCACTCATGCTTCATCAACCAACGGACAAAAGGCTTTTTGAAAATAGCAGGATGACGCTGGGCCATCTTTTTATACTTATCCACCGAAGGAGCCTTACGCTGATTATCTTCATCATCAGCATAGGTTACACCGAGAATTTTAGTAAGGAAACGAGTATCATCATCAGAAAAATGAAGAGTCCCATCTGGTTCAACAATACTTGGATGAATATTTCCATTTGGATCATTTAAACCAAAAATTTCATTCTCCCAACCAAAATCTTCTGCGTGCATAAGAAGTCCCTGGGAGATAAAATTACCTTTACCACCAAAAGTAAATTTTTGAGTTTTTACTTTATAATTACGCTTTTCAAGGAAAGCAAAAGCAGGATTAGTAGAAGGAACCTTACTATCAATTTCAAAATAAATTGCAGGGTCTCCGATATTAAATTGACCCTTTCTTACCATAATATGCCATCCACCGACAATAGCACATTCACAATTATCTGAACCAATAATAGGCTCAATATTATCAATCAGCACAACATAAGCAAGTTCACGCTCACCATTTTTATTTAGCATGTCATTTTCACTCCTTTATTAGTAATTTTCACTTCTATGTATCCAGAAGAGTTCAGTATTTTTACCTTTTAAATCTTTATTCCAAACCAACCAACAATATGCCTGCGCTGAGGAGCCGGATGGTTTCTTACCATTTTTCCAACATTGAATACGCTCACTATATTGGAAGACATAACTGGGCGGGTCATCTTGGAAGATTTTTTCCCAACGACTTGCGCCTTCAAGCACCTGTGTGCGACACAATACAATAAGATATTGTGGATTGAGATCGAGTGCTCGAATAAGGAATGGCTCAATCGTTGAATATGGAGGATTCATAATAATCACATCAGGGTCACACGATTCATAATTATCATCAAGAAAATCTTCACCATATTTTGTTTTCCATTGCCAGCCGCGCCAACCACGGTCAATATAGTCTTCTGCTATCTTTTCTTTTGGATGCTGATTATGTGCGCTTAGATATTTGTCAATACCATCAGCCATATGCCCGCCTCCGACGCAAGGTTCAAGAAGTGTTGCGGCTGTAAAATCGTATCCAAAATATTCATATAATGTATTCAAAATATTCTCTACTTCAACGGCCGGTGTGGCATAATAATCATATGCGGCTCGTTCAGTATTATTCTTTTTATATCCGTTTAGGAGACCTTTTTTAGTATATTGTCCCATTATTACACCTCACTAAATCTCGGTGATTTAGCCAGCCACCAATCTAACTCACCAGTTTTATCATATCTTTCCCATCTTTCTTTGATGGTATCGAGTTTTTCAATATCATTGAAATATTGTTCGACATGTGGTTTTTCAATTCTATCGGCATGGTAGTGGCCAAAACACCAAGCAGAATTTACCACGATTTTTTCAGTAATTTTGTCCATCCAAACTTCCATAGAATTATCTACTTTTGACTGGTCAATAAAACCCAAGAACATATCTATGGGCTGATATTTTTTGGGACAGGTATGAGAAAAAACAAAATCAAAACGCATATATTTTGCTTCATCAAGGATTCTATCCAAATCTTTCATTTCAAGTTCACTTAGACATTCATCAGCAAACCATCCAGTTTTCTTTGGTATATTGGTTGCTTCTGTCATATTGAATTGAGCCAGTCTATACCATTTATCTACACTGTATGCGCCACCAATGACAAGGCAATTATATCCATGAATTTGATAGATACCATAATTTTTGAAGTATCTAATATGAGGATAATTTGGCTCATACATGACAAAATTATTTACATTTTTATCATACATATAATTGATATTAGGAAGATGCTCCGGCCGACACTCATGATTACCGCGCACACAATAGAGATAATAGCCTTTTGCTTCTACTTCTCTCTTGGTGCGTTCATCAGTTTTATTAAGATAAAAATTTAGTCCAACATCGCCAAGCATAATAATAGCTGTCTCTTCTGGTTTATATTCGTTTAACTGTTGATTCATCCAATAAAATGAACCATGACAATCACCACGGACAAGCCAATTCATAATTGCCATTATCTTCTATCTCCTTTCCTGTTTCATCTATTCTATTTCCAGAATAATTAAAAATTATATAAGGTTTTTTATTAAATTTCATAGTTTGTATCATATGTTTTGTGCCTTTGCTTTTTCCATCCCAAAAAGCAACAAGAGCATCAGCATATTCTCCCATTTCAGCATTACGGATAAATCCAGCATTTTTACCATATTTACCCCAAAGAGCAGGCATATGCCAAACAGGAATGTTATTATAAATAGCCCAACGCATACCAAGAGTATCTGCACCTTGTGCATCACCACAAACCACTTCATCAATACTATGGAGCTGTTTTAAAACTTGTTCCATAATATAATAATTATTAAAATCACGCCCACCGGCAATAATTACTTTCATTGTTTAAACTCCGGATATTGCCAACATTCTTCAATATCACAATCTTGATTTAATTCTCTAAATCCCATAGTATCATCTTCAAACATATGAAGAAAACAAAGACCAAATGTCTTTCCATCAGGAGTATAATATTGGCAATCTTTAGGATTACATTTAGGTTTATTATTCATAATTATTCCTCATTTCTTGGAAGACCTGCTACAATCAGATAGTCTAATGTGCTGAAAAATCCTGCGGCTAAACTTATTCCTATTTTAATTTTAAATTCTATTGGAAATAGGCAGGTAATACCAAATGCTAATGCAGTTATAAATATAAATATAAGAAACGCCATCATAAAAATTATTTTTCTGTTCATGTTATTATTCCTCATTTTTATTTCTATAAAAATTATATCATATTTTTTTATAAATTTCAACTATTTGGGCAAATCACATTCATAAAAAATATATATTTCTTATATTTTTTTGAAGAGTAAGATACCTTCACATTTGACAAAATAACTTTTTTGATATATAATATTGGAGATAGGTCTTACTATGCCTATCTCCAATTTTTTGTTTTATATAAATTTAGAATGAAAGGAGTCGCTGAAGATTGGCACTTTTTAAGATTTTTAAAGGTAGTGATTCAACAAAATTAACTGATTCTACTGTGACTGGTTATAAAACTCCAGTAGATGGTTATGCTTATTATGATACTACTACAAAATTATTTTATATTGATGCAGAATATCCTGGCGCATCTGGCGTAACTCGTTAGCCTATTAATGCTAATGTTGCTAATATAGCTGTATTAGCAAATGCTGCAGTTTATGAAACTGGACCAGAAAGTAATGCCCCACTTCATAAGATTGATGAATATTATGGTCATAGTTTGTCTTTATCAGATCATACTCTTTCATTAATTGCTGGGGATGGGACAACATCATTAGGTTCTATTGGTCTTGTTTCTAAAAATAGCGATGGTTTAACTCCTTAGTTACCAAATGAAGATGAATATAATAAATTTTTAAGACAAGATGGTAATTGGGCTGCCCCAGGTATTCCTTTTGCAGCTGTTGATTCTACATCAACCGCTACAAAGTTTACTGCAACAGTCCCAGGAATAACAGAATTGCGCGATGGTACAGCTGTATTACTTTATAATGGAAAAGTCACTTCTGCTACAAACTATACTATTAATATAAATGGTCTTGGAGCTTATGGGACTTATAGTAATATGAGTTTAGGTAATAATGTTACTCCAACAAATCCAACAAGAGATACTACAATATTTAATATTAACTATGCGATGTTATTTGTCTTCTGTACGACTATACATGGTGTTGGTTCCGGTTGGATCTGTTACAGAGGTTATGATGCTAATACTAATACTCTTGGTTATCAGATTAGAACAAACAGCTTTTCTTTACCGATGACTAGTGTTGTTTATAGATATAGATTACTTTTCCAAAGTGCGGATAATAACCATTGGGTTCCTGCAACAAATAGTACTTCAACAAATGCAACATCTTCAAGAATTGTTTGTCAAGATCCAATTAATCCATTAGGAGCCATTGTCTACTATGGCACAACCACTTCGGTTTCTGCTGGATCAAGACCTTCTGCCTCTAACTTATGGCAACAGTATACGTTGAATCTTGGGTATTCTTTCCAAAAGTCTACTAATTATAGTTTAACTTCTTGGAAACCTGTTTATGTAAAGTGCGCATTACAATCAAATGGTAGTGCTATTATAGATTCAGATGATCCAATTGTTCAAGACCTTCCCTCTTCCGATGATGGGAATCTCTATATTCTTTTAGGATATGCTTATAATACAACAAATATAGAATTAGTATACTATCATCCAGTATATTATTATAAAGATGGTTTAGTTAGGGTATGGGCTGGAGCAAATATTCCAACAAAAACTTCAGATTTAACTAATGATAGTGGGTTTGCAACAACAGATTATGTGGATTCTATTGTATCTAATTTTTCTGGACCTATGGTGTTCAAGGGTTCTTTAGGTACAGGAGGAACAATAACTACACTCCCAGCTGCTTCTTCATCAAATGTTGGTTTTACATATAAAGTAATAACTGATGGAACTTATGCTTCTCAATTAGCAAAAGCCGGTGATACATTTATTAGTGATGGAACCAATTGGATATTAATCCCATCTGGTGATGAGCCAAGTGGTACTGTAACAAGTGTTGGGGTAAGTAATGCTACTAATGGTGGATTATCTATTAGTGGAAGTCCTATTACTAGTAGCGGAACAATTTCTATTGGTCATAGTAATGTATTAAGTAACGCACAAACAACACAAGCAGTATATCCAATTAAAATTGACAAAAATGGGCATATTAGTGCTTATGGTACTGCGGTTAGTATTCCTACAAAAGTTTCTGATTTAGATAATGATAGTGAATTTGTTAATTCTTCTGAAGCAGCAGCAGCTGCTCCAGTTCAAAGCGTAAATGGGCAAACTGGTGCTGTATCATTATCTATTCCATCTAAAACTTCTGATCTGGCAAATGATAGCAATTTTATCACCGGCATGACCATTCTGTCTTATGGCCATTCAACTTGGAATGACTTTCTTACAGCGTATAATGCAGACAAAGTTGTTTATTGTCGAGCGTCCTCTAATAGCAATCCTGCAACGGGAACTCAAGGTCGCATGGCATTCATGGCATATATCGGCTTTTCAGGCAGTACCCCTACAAACGTTGAGTTCTAGTATTATCGCTCTGTTTCAACGCATACGGATAGTTAGCAGGGTGATCAAGTGTATATCTATAAACTTGAATCAAATGGTACTTGGAGTGTTACTGTAAGAGAAGCATCGAGCAAAATTGCAGTTGGAACAGGAGTTCAAAAAAGTTATAGGAATGGAACAATAACTTTAAGTAGTGCTTTTGATGGTAATTATGATGCTTCTACTAATCCAGGAGCAACAGTTGCTACTGTAGATGGTGCAATTAATGCATTAAATGTTTCAAATATTACTGGACTTGGAGCAGGAAAAACTTTAGCCTCTCTAACTGAAACAAATGGTATAATCGCAGCAACATTTTAGGATATTACAATTACTGCAGACTAGATTTCAGATTTAGCAACTGCTATTGCCTCTGCTGAGCATGATCATGATGAAAGATATCTACAATTATCTGGTGGGACTCTTACTGGGACATTAACATTAAATGCAAATCCAACAAATAATCTTGAAGCAGCTACTAAACAATATGTAGATAATATTCTTACTACTAATGATGCTTTAGTTTATAAAGGAACAATTGGTACTGGTGGAACAGAAACAACATTACCATCTACTCATAAACAAGGGTGGGTTTACAAAGTAATTACAGCTAATACTTATGCAGGTTAGACTTGTGAAATTGGAGACACAATTTATTGTATTGCAGATGGTACAAGTGCCAATGATGCTGATTGGGCAGTAGTATAGACAAATATTGATGGATATGTAATTGGACCAGCTTCATCTACTGGTGATCATATTGCTACATTTAGTGGAATTACTGGTAAAGCAATAAAAGATAGTGGATATACCATTGCAAAAAGTGTTCCTTCTAATGCTGTATTTACTGATAAAAATGTATTATAGACTGCTATTACAGCTTCTTCATATACTAATTGGCGTCCATTAGTATGTGGTAGTAGTAATAGTGCAACAGAAGGTTTTTCTCCTTCTACAGTTACAGAATAGGTTTATACAGTTAATACATTATCTGTCCAACCTTCAAGTGGTACAGTTCGTGCTAATATATTTAAATTTGGAGATAATGCAAAAATTCAATATAATTCAACAACACAAGCATTAGATTTTATCTTCATATAAGGGGGAGTCTAAATGAGTTTATAGGTTTGGCTTCCTCTTATTGGGGATCTTCGTAATCAAGGATTAAAAAATTATAATATTAGTGTAGCTCGTGGTTCTGAAATTTATAGTAATAATGGAAAAATTGGTAAGTGTTTTTATGCAAACGGAGTAAATACATTAAAAATACAAAATATTATATCTGATTTTTATAATTATTCTAGTTATTCTATATCCGCTTGGTTTTGTGTAGAAGCTAAAAATCCTTCGCATACTGGTTCTGCTATTATTTCAGCTGGGAACTGGAATCAGCAAGTAATAAATTTAGCTCTTGGGACTTGGAATGATAATGGATACTATACTCGTTTACATGTTAGTGGAACAAGTTGGGGAGTAACTTATAATTATAATTTTTTACAAAATAAATGGTATCATGTTGTAGTAAGTTCAAATGGGAATAAAACTTTTGCTTATGTTAATGGAGTTTTAATTGGTGATACTGCTGCAGGTTTTTTACCTTCATCAATTGAAGGAAATGACATTTATATTGGTGGAGCTACTTATTATAGTGGTATGTAGTTTTTTGGGAAAATAAATGATGTTCGTATTTATGATCATTGTCTATCATAGAAAGAAATAGAAGAATTAGCAAAAGGACTATGGCTTCATTATAAATTTGATGATGTTAGTTCAACTACTACAATTACAAATTTATTAGGACGTAAAAGTTAGACTTTTACAATAGACTGGAGTTCTTATGGATTTAATGGTTCAGGAATAATTACTGAAACTACTGATGTTCCTGTCGCTATTAATGGATAGGTTGCAAAAATTACTGCATCTGCAGATAATGTATATGGAGAAATTGCAACCTCTTTTACTGGTACATCATTAAATAAAAATAATAGCATCACGGTTTCTGGTTATGTAATGGGCGATGGTGCTACTATAGGGAAAACAGTTCATATTCATGCTTATGCGACAAATGGAACAAATACGATAAGCTCAGGAAGAGATTATGTTTTAACTGATGATTGGTAGCGTATTTCATATACATTAACATGGACATATGATAATCCCTCTAATACCACTTTTAATATATATTTTCATTGTCCAAGAGATGAAAATGAATATTTTTATTTATGTAATTGTTAGGCAGAAATGGGAAATTTAGTAAGTCCATTTACTGCTACTGCTGTAATTTAGAGCAATACAATTGCAGATTCTTCTGGTTATTTATATAATGCCACAATAAACGGTAATTTAACTACAATAAATAGTGGGGCACGTTATGATTATGCTATTTATAAATATGATGGAATTAGTAATTATATTCAAACTCCTACATTATATTTTAATAATGAAGCTATTACAATTAATACTTGGATTAAAAGTTCTAATACAACCCCAGGTAATAATTATCATATGATTATGGATAGTACTGCTAATAGACAATGGTATGAGATGTGTATATAGAATACGGGAATATTAAGAGCAGGTCTTTATATAAATAGTTCTCGATATGCTGATAATTGTACAACATCAACTGCATTAAATGGTGAATGGCATATGTGTTCTATCACTTATGATGGAGCTATTGTAAAACGATATTTTGATGGAGTATTAGAAAGCACTTCTTCTGTAACAATATCAACAGGATTATAGTCACCTACTACGCTACGATTTTTTATTGATGGTACTAGTAGTAATTATTGTGCAAAAGAATTTGCTATTTCAGATTTTCGTATTTATGCAACAGCATTGACTGAAGCATAGATTTTAGAACTATATAATACATCCATAACAATAGATAAAAATGGAAATGGATATGCCCGTGAACTTCTTGAAGGATATAATAGTTTATCTGTAAATAGATAGGGATAGTTTAAAGCTACGGATTTTAATGAAGATACATTGGGTATATTTTCTAATGCTAGTATGGTTTCAGCCACTAAGGCTGTTCAAATAAATAATATATATGAATATTAACATTCTCAATCTTAGAGAGAAAGGAGAATATAATAGATGGCTCAATTAAAAGATTTAATAGTCAATGGAGCTTCACATCTTATTGGTGATACTACCATTAATACTATTGAGATAACAAGATTACGAGCTCCTACAACCAATGGAGGAAATTCATATTCTTATGGTTCTTCTGATTAGGTTTTAAAAACTAATGGCTCTAGCATTTATTGGGGCACTGTAACTAGTGGTGTTAGTGGAGTAAAAGGTGATGCAGAATCTGATTATCGCACTGGTTAGGTTAATCTTACTGCAGCCAATATTGGAGCAGCAGCATCTTCGCACACTCATGGAAATATTTAGAATGGTGGTACTTTACAAACAAGTGATGTAGGAATAGAAACTGGAGATAAACTTGTCATTACCGATAGTAGTGATAGTAGTAAGGTTGCTCGTGCATCAATAAGTTTTAATACTGCAAATACTGGAAAATGTTTAACTCAAGCAGGTACTTGGGCTGATTT
>JAEEGL016961313.1_pt1 | contig 15116 bp, 12 predicted proteins | sample 9134231 | NCBI WGS metagenome assembly JAEEGL01 (sample SAMN16246548, study PRJNA631951) | gut metagenome | biome: gut microbiome; feature: rumen; material: fiber-attached | host: Bos | place: Iran: Karaj | collected 2018-10 | reverse complement strand
ATGGCTTATACAGACCAGCATTCAGACAAGAAAGGCCATATCGTTGTAAAGACTCCTGTTACATTCCCTGTACAGAACTATGCAGTTCATAAGATTCCAGACATCGATCACAAAATTGAAAATACTGTAATGTGTGTAATGCTCCGCGGAGCTCTTCTTCCATCTATGATTATGTCAAAGGAAATCCAGGAATATTCAAGCCACGGATACAAAACTCCATTTGCTCTTTTCAAAATCAGCCGCAACGATACAAAGAATGAAGCTGATATGGAATATATTATGGATCTCAATAAATCATTCTTCAATCTTGAACAGCTTGATGGAAAGGATTTGATTTTTGCTGATCCTATGAATGCTACAGGTGGATCTCTTGTAACTGTTGTAAAATATCTTCAAAGTCAGGGTGTTAAACCAAAATCAATTGCATTCTTTAATACAATTTCAACTCTTAAAGGTTCTATCAGAGTTACTCGTGCACTTGAAAACTGTACATGTTATACTCTCTGGCTTGATCCTGTAATGAATGAAAAAGCTTATATTATGCCAGGTCTTGGAGATGCAGGCGACCGCTTGAACGGTTGTGATACAAAAGATGCTCCACGTAATATGATTCAGCTGATTGCTGATTATGGTCATAATATTTCAGGACTTTATAAATCACAGTTGTATGAAATTGAAAAAATCGTTCTGGGCTAAGATTTTAATTCTTACCACAGTATTTTTACTTAACTCATGTGCTACTGATTCACTCACTGTTCCCGTACCGGGACAGGGGAGTGTTAAAGCCCGTAATATTTACGCAGAGTATTTTTTACTTGGCGATTCATATTACAAACTGGAAGATTATAAAAAAGCAGCGGAATACTATGAACTTGCAATGAATAAAAAAGATCAGTATTGGGCTGCTTATTATAAACTTGCAAAATGTTATGTTTTTGCTTCGGATTGGGAAAAAGCCCTTCCAATGTATAAAACAATTCTTGAAAGAGATCCAGATAATGCTTCCTTAAAAGCAAGTGTTGCATATATTTATTCTATGAAAGGTGATTTTAAGAATTCCGTGCTTCTTTATGAAGAAATTCTTGAACAGCAGCCAAAGAATGATACATATCTGGAAAACTACCTTGCTGTTCTTGCCGCAGATAATAAAAACTTTGAAAAGAAAAATGCCCAGAAATTCATTGCAGCTTATGACACCTTAAAATCAGAATATCCTGAAAATAAAAATCTGAAGACATTTGAAGATAAATACAAAGAGTTAATGAATATTCAGGCTGAAGAAGAATCTGAGTCAGATGAGGAAGAAACAGAAGAAGAGTCTGATACTTCAGAAACAACTACTGAAGCAGCAAATTAATTTCCCTGATTCTGTTCCATCATCTGGCGGTATTTTTCTGAGTCTACACGGAATGCAATAACAGGCGAAGTTTCATCTGAATGCTCAATGGCCTGTTCTGCTTCCAGAATAAGACGATCACCGGTTACCATTCTTATTGAACGAGATGAAATACCAATACGACAGCTCTTATCATCAATAATATTACTGATATCGCTGTAAAGCTTATCTGCCATTGTTAATGCTTCATCAACATTCATGCTGATTTTAATTGCAACAATACAGTCTTCCTTGTGTTCAAAGAGAAGATCCTTAAACTGGAACTGAATAGCAAGATAATTACATACATTCTTAAAGAACTCGCTGGTTCTTGGAATATCAGGGAGTTTAATAATAAACAAAGCAAGATCAATTTCAGAAGCTGTTGCCCGGTCAATTTCATTATTAAGTCTTGTGAAAAGATATGATTCCCAGCCGATTCCTGTTTCAGGATCAAATAAGCCGGAAGGTTCATTTTCATTTGCTTCATTAATTGGTGCTGGTTTAATTTCATCTAAAGGAAGCTTTGCAGGTTCAGAAGGTTCTGTTTCCTGTGCTGCCTGTTCATCTGTTAATGGGCCGGAAAGAATTGCTTTTACTTCTTCCGGAGTTACTTCTGCATGATGATCAGCTTCTTCCGGAACTGTCTCTGCTTCTGGAGAAGGATTGTTATCATTATCTATTGATGTTTCTTTCGTATCTTCAGTTTCTTCTGTTACAATTTCAGCGTCTGCGTCTTCTTCTGAAAGTTCTATTGAGTTTTCATCATCAGACACGTCAAAATCTTCTTCATTTGTTTCTTCATTTGTTTCTTCATTTTCTTCAAGAGAAATTACGTCAGATGAAGTTTCAGAAAGATTAAGATAAATAATCATGATGATTGTAATAATTGTAATTATCAGAATCATCAGGAATGAAATACGTGCAAAATAGAAAATAGAATCAGGACGAATTAAATAAATATTACAGTCTACTGTAAAAGATTTGTCATTAACTGAAAGTTTAGTAGTAAAACTTTTTGTAAGTTTAGAAACTGTTTCTTCTTTTACTTTGTTGTTCGGATAAAAAATAATAGTTTCATTATTACAACGAACCTGAATGAAAGAATAATTAAGAGGATCGCCAATTGATTTTTTTATTTCCTGTGAAAGTGCAGCATTAGTTATATTTTGATTATAACTGATTTTACGGATATCATTTATAAGACTTGTATAACGTTCGTCAGATTTAATTTGATTTGTAGTATATTCTTTATATAAATTAAAACCAAAAAAACTTACTGAAAAAATAAAAACAGCTGCCGCAAGTACGGTATAAATCACAATAAATCGATTTTTCATATCAAATATTATAACTTACAATAGAGTCAAACGCAAGTTTTAGTAATTCTTTATAAGGATGATTAGAATAGTTTTTGTTATTACGCAGCCATGCAACGTGAGGTAACAGAATCGTTTCAATATCATTCAGATCTGATTTTTGAAGTATATTTATAAAGCGTTTTGTTGAAAATGAATTATTAATAGGACTGAATAAACCAGTATTTTCGTTACCCATATTTGTGTTGCTGATGGTGTAAATATCATTTTCTTTTTTATAATTTAAATTTCGCGAAAGACAATATTTTTCTAAGGATGTTTTATAGGCTTCAAGAATATCAGTGGTTTTAATATTTTGAGATATGGTTTTTAATTCAGTTCTGAACATAAGTTTGGAAAATGTATGTTCAGATTCTTTAAGCTTTGATGAACTGTTATTATAAAGTGTATCAAGATAAGTTCCTGAAGTATAAGCTTTACCATTATGGTATGAAAAGTCTGCGCCAAGAATTAAGATTTTCTTAAAACCAGATTGCACAGCAAGATCTAAAGCGGTTATGGTTACTGTACCTGCTCCAGAAAAAAGGTTAGGTAACGAGTAATTATTACTTTCATTAATGGCTGATGAAAGAGGGTGACCAGAAGTGAAAAACAGAACCTTATTTCCTGATTCAATTATATGTCTTGCAGCAGAACTATTTGCGCATAAATCAAATGCATATATTGGAGAAGAATCATTATTCAGATTTGTTTTTATAAAATGATTGTATGAAACCGACTGTCCATCTATAGAAATAATAATATCAGGAATAATATTTCTTTTGATAAGCGAATTACCAGCAGTATCCGTAGAAATAATAAAATATTTGTCCCGAGAAGTTGAGTCAGAAAGTAATTTAATTGTCCAGTCCAGAGAAGGTCCTGCAGCAACAACAACGGCAGTTTTCTCTGTTATATCATTAGAAAAAACAGGCTTAAAACTATTCTGGTATTTTTCAATTAAATAAACATTGTTCATTATATTTGAGGTCCAGATTTTACCAAAGTGAGCCTGTACAGAATAATCAGCAGAAATAACACCGATAGTACGTTTTAAAAATGCATTAATTTGTTCGATGTAATTTGAGTTCTCATTAACCCAAGCCTTCTGCTCAACAATCTTGAGTTCTCCAAACTTAGCCGGAACATATTGTTGAGTAAGTACAGTTTCTAAGTTTTGTAAATCTGTAAAAGTGATTAAGGAATTTTTTTCTAATTCCTTTATTGTTTCGCTTTGTCGTAAAAACTCAATATCTTCTTCAAAAAGTTCAAGTCCAATAATTACAGCCTCTGGAAATCTTTTTGCAAGATAAGAAATAAAAATACCGCTTCCAATTCCAAGTACTAAAAAAAATCTGTTTTCTGTTTGAATTGAATTACATAAGTTTTCCGCATCGCGCTGAGGATTATATCTTGATTCCATTGTTCTTCCACTTAAGAATTCTGGAATCATTGTTTCGTTTTTAGCCTGAATAAAATTATTATATATTTTCATATAAAATTTCTCCGGCACGTTTTTTAATTTTTTCCCATTCAGAATTTATTTTTTCTATAATTTCTTCATTCTGCGGATTATGTGCTAATTGAACATATGATAAAGGAAATAATTGTTTTTTCCATTTTTCAACATATTCTGAATTTGAAAATAATTCTTTTGTTTTACTAAGATCTATATCTGATTTTTTAATATCAAAAATTGTTTTGTTTGTTTCTGAAATGTCAGAAGTTAATGAAGTAAATGAATTTAAATTAATATCTGAAATCCATCCAAGAGTATTTTTACGGTTTACTTCTTCAATTAATCTGTATACTTTTCTATTGTTCAATTTTAATGGATTATTGTAAAACCAGTCTTTATAAATATCCAAACTACCGTTAGTTAATTCACTTCTGGATAATCTTGTGGCTTTATTTTTAATTCTGTTGTCGGCTAATGAAGAATTAATTTCAAGCTGGTTAGGCTGTGTATGCTGAAAGCCTTTCTGGTTTGCCATATCCATTCCGCATAAATAAATATTTTTTGTAAAATACGATGCTGCAAAAAGTAGGGCAGTTCCACTTACAGTTCCGTTTCTTACTGCATGAATATTTGGTAGTTTTACACAATTGATAAAATCAGATGAAATACCATCGCCATAATCTAATGGTAAGATATTGAGTTCTTTTAATAGTTTTTTTGAACAGAATGCTTCTGAAGGAATTGCGAGCGGAAGCTTATGCTTTTTTAATATCTTTAAATGTTCGCCTGCCCAAAAGCCTCCGTCTGTGCTCATACATAAATCAGGAATAATATTATATTTAAGGCATGCAGTAATTGCAGATGATAAACAGATTATAAAAAACTTATTCTGATTATTTTTAATAATATTCAAGAATGGAATTAAACTTGGACCAGATGAAATTATCAGTACGTCTTTATTAATTACATTATCAAAACAGATTTGATTATTTATATTCCGTAAAAAATGACAGCTGTTAAGAAACCATTTTTTTTCAAAATATTGTCTTGTAATTAGGAGTGTTTTTGCACGTACTAATGCGGCTTTTATATTTTCCCAGACAGTCTTATCTTCTTCTGTAAAAATTTGAGAGGAAGCATTCCATCTTATAAATGCAATTGATAATAATTCTTCTTCTGTAAACTTTGATTCCAGGTAAGCTTCAAAACCAGTATGTTCATAATAATTTAATACAAAATTAAATTTATCATTATAAGCATTAAAGGCGTCTGTATATCTGATTACACCGATTTTTATTCCGGGATATTTTTTTCTTAAATAATCTGCGGAATAGGAAAGTCCAGGTTCTGAAATAATAATTATAGAAGGATTAAATTGTAGCTGAAGATTTTCTACAAATCTTTCTGCTTCTTTAGAAGGCGCATAATTTGAATGAAGAAAATGACCATCTATACAAGCTGTTTCTTCATCATTTTTTGCTTTTTGAATTGTAATCTGCAAAATTATTCCGCCTGCAAAAATAACTGGATTTTTTCACAAGAATCTGCTGTTCCAGCAAAGTCAATTTGAATCATATCTGTATATGCTTCAAGAGTTTCTTTCAAATTCAAAACAATATGATGTGTTATTAAATTAACTGAATATGCCTTATCTGTAACAAAAACTGTTTTTAATTTATTAATTCCATTTTTGATTGTTGCATCAGAAATATTATAATTGCAGCAGAATCTGTTATAAATCTCATTAAATACTGCACGTTCAAAATTACTATACTCAAGATTTGAATTATTGAATTCTTTTTCGTAACAGGCTTTTACTGCATCTGAAAAATTGATCTTAAATAAAAGAACAACAGAACCATCTTTAATTTGAGCATTTATTTGCTGTATGTCATTTTGATGATCAATATTACTGATTAATTCAAAGTCCTTGGCAGCTTCAACTGTAATATTTCCTTCACATAAAAGAATATTACCTTTTGAGTTTCTATAAGTAGAGATAACATCAAGATTTTCTTTTAGAGAAGATGAAAATAGCTGGAGTAGTGCAGACTTTTGTAAACCGGAAAAAGAAAAGATTTTATTATCTGATTTACAAATACCATTCCAGAAATCTACTGTAGAAACTGCAGATACAATTGAATGAACATCGAAGCCGATACTGTTTGTAACAATATAATCGGCTTCGTGTTTTTCGAGTAAAGCACAGGTTTTAATTGAATGTTTATTTATGAAATCAGAAAAAGCCAGCCCTGGTTTTATATCAGTAGTTTCCAGTGTACTGGCTCGTGAAAGAAGTCCCATATTAAGAAAGTCCTAATTCTGTGAACAGTTTCTTGTATGTTACAAATTCATCTGATTTAGCAAATTCAACAATCTTCTCTTCTGGAAGGTTCTCAAGTAACTGATCCATATAAAGAAGAACAGATTTGATATCCTGCTTAAGATCTGTATTTGTAATTGGACTTGTAACATTCTCATTACTAGACTTATCAAGATATGCAAGATTACTGTCAGAAAGTGTATTATCAAGATTATCTACTTCTGCAAATGAAGCTTCCATTGGAGCTGGTTCTTCATCAACAATAGTATCTTCGATAACATCTTCAGAAGCAGGTTCGATTTCAGATTCCTCAATTGAAGTTTCTTCAACTACTGGTTCTTCTTCAGCTGGTTCATCAGCAAGAAGTTTATCTACAGTTGGAATGTCATCATCTTTAATTTCATCTTCAATAACTTCTTCTTCAATTGCAGGTTCTTCTGCAGTTTCAACTTTAATTTCTTCTTCTACTGTAACCTCAGGTTCCTCTGCAGAAACTTCAGGTTCTTCTACTGCTATATCTTCAGAAATTTCAGTTTCTTCGACTACTGGTTCTTCATTAAGTTCTGAATCAATATCTGTATCGAATACTTCTTCAGAAGTTTCATCTGGTGTATCACCAATTTCTTCTGGAAGTTCTGATGGAAGATCAATTGTTTCTTCTTCGATTGTTTCGTCAGAAATGAATTCTGCTGCAGGTTCTGTTTCATCAGTTGTTTCTTTTACAGAATCCATAAAGTCTGAAGAATTAGATTCTACAAGAAGGTCATCACTCTTTGGAATTGAGATTTCATCTGGAAGATCTTCGTTCTCATAAAGCTCGTCATTTCCATCTGGAATGAACTCATCAATCTTTGGCTCTTCAAGCTTTTCATCTGAGAAGTCGAAACTTTCAGTCTGTTCTTCATCAAAATTGATATCATCGAGAGATGTGTCTGATTCATCAGAAATAGCATTTTCAATTTCAGAATCAATTGAGTCTGAATCATCGTTGATTTCTACTTCAGAAGAAATAACTGATTCATCAATTACTGTATCATCTGAATCATCCTGGATTTCTTCAATTTCAACATTATCTGTAATAGTTTCTTCAGATACTTCAGAAACATCTTCTGTTACAGTTTCATCAATATCTACAGAAGTTTCTTCGATAACTGGTTCTTCAGAAATTGTGTCGTCAATAACAGGTTCTTCTGTTTCTTCTACAACAGTTTCCTCGACAGCAGGTTCCTCAACAGTTTCTTCAACTGCAGATTCTTCAATTACCGGTTCTTCTGTTGTTTCAACTGGTTCTGAAACTACTGTATCATCTGCATCTGTGTTTTCATCAGCTTCTACAGTATCACCGAACTCAGCCGTATTCATAATATTGTCGAGCTCATCGAAAGAAAGGGCAATTGTGTCATCTTCGTCATCGCCACTAAAGAATCCACCCTGATCTTCTTCTGTTGCTTCAGGAATAATGTCATTATCGTTTGCCATAGAAGCTACTGCGGCACCAGCTGCTATACCTGCAGCTCCTGCGGCAATTGCTGCAGCTGGACTAACTGAATTATCCTGTGTCTTAATTTCTGCGAGATTTGTCTTAAGTTTGTTCATTTCATCCTTAAGACTAGAAAGTTCATTTACAATCTGCTGTAAGAGAGAATTGTCAATTGCTGCAGCTTTTGGTTCTTCTGCAGCGGCAGGTGCACTTACAGCTTCCTCAATTGGTTCTACAGTGTCTGCATTATCTTCTGCTTCAGATTTAATTTCATTTACTACAGGTGCTGCTGCTGTATTTTCATCTCCAACAGACAGGTCATAATCAACAATCTTTTCTTTATTCTTTGCTTCTTCAACGTCCTGTACAATAGGAGTTTCTTCTGCATCGGCATCAATACCAAAGTCTGAAAGGTCAACGTCTTCTGTGCTTAAAGATTCTGATGAACCAGAAGAAGATGGGGTAGTGGTTTCTTCTGCAGTAAAGCTTGAACCAAAGTCATCCATAGAAACTTCTTCTGTTTCAATTGTTTCAGAAGCAGCTTCTTCTTCATAATCATCGTCGTCATCATCAGACATATCAATAGAAACATTGTCTTCTGTTTCTACTGTGTCAGCAGAGTCATCAAAACTGATATCCATATCAAGAGGTGCTTCATCTTCAATTACTTCAGATTCTTTTGGAGATTCTGGAGCAGAATCAAATGAGTCACCATCCATAAAGTCGTCGAGAGAAAGTTCTTCTGTGTCAGAAGATTCTACAGGAACTGCAGAAGGTTCATATCCATTGTTTCCAGAAGCAACTGATTCGTCTGAGAATCCTCCGTCCATAAAGTCATCAAGAGAAATCTCTTCTTCATCACCGAAAGAAACTTCTTCACTTTCTGATGTATCAGTTGAAGTTTCTTCTACAGCTGGTTCTTCTGTTTCAAAACTAACTTCTTCAGTCTGAGGTTCGCTTTCATCAAGGTCGAAGCTTACTTCTTCGCTCTGAGTTTCATTATCATCGATATCAAAACTAACTTCTTCTGTCTGAGGTTCTGCATCACCAAGATCTAAGCTGATATCTTCTTCAACAGGAGTTTCTGTTTCTTCAATATTAAAGTCTAAATCATCTGAAGTAGAATCAGAGATTTCTGTATCAAAACTGATTTCATCTGAATCAGAAATCTCTTCACTTTCCGAAACCTCTGTTGAGTCAGGGAGGTCAAAATCATCTAAAGAAATATCATCAGATTCTGACGGAGCTTCTACCTGTTCAACTTCAAAGCCGTCTGTAATATTTGCAAGCTCATCTGTACTGAGCGTTGTATCATCTTCACTGCCAAAATCGTCTAAAGCAGAATCTCCGGAAGCAGAAGGTTCATCCTTAAACATATCAGAAAAGTCGGAGTCATCGAAATCTGGTAAATCTAAACCAACATCATCAAGTTTCAGTTCATCCGATGTGTCTGCAGCGGTCTCAGGATTATCGTTATTCCCGGTTGAGTTTTTTACCCAGACACCATAGCTCTCAAGTTCATTTGTATTGTCATCAGATTTACTCATATAGCTCCTCTCATTCGGATAGTAATATACTTTTAATTTATCGGCAGATAGCACGAAAAAAAATAGATTTATTTACTATATTCTTTTTTTATTATAACACATCTTTTCATTTCAGAAAACAGAAATTATTGCCGATAAATAAATTATCTATGAATCGTGCAAAGTATTTGGCTGCAGTATTTTTGGGTACTTTTGTTTATGTTCTTCTCTCAATGTCTTTTGGACAGAATAGTGTTCATTGCTATAAAAAAATGGAAGAACAGAAACGTCTTATAAGTAGACGGACAACCGAAATCCAGAATATCAATAGCGAGCTTTCTCTTGAACTTACTGCCTTGCAGAATGACCGTGCTGTAATTGCTTCTTATGCTCATAAACTTGATTATGTAAGTGAAGGGGAGAAACTTGTAAAAATTACAGGTTTAAGACCAGCTCAGACAACTTTGTATGATACAGGTACAGTTTTACGCCATGAAGAACCGGAGTTTATCTCTGAAAAGATCTGTAAAATTGTCGGATTAGCCTTTACTTTGTTATTTATCTTGATTTTCTTTTTATATGATGTTAGTTGCGGAAATATCGTACTGGGTAAGAATAAAAAGCCTATTGTTACTGGTATTCCGGTTTATGATCTACCACAGATTTAATTAATTCTAATTTAATCTTGTCCAGGTAACAGAAACGCTTCCTTCTTTGTAATTATCTCCATCAGGTAAAAGAGTATCTTTTATTCCCTGAAGGGTATTTGAATCAGTTAGAGAAAGAGTCCATTTAATAGGATTTGCAGAAACTGCAGCAGAAAGGGCTGCTGTACGCTTTAATTCAGGATAGAAAGAAGCGTTTGAGTTTCCTTTTTGTGTAATAAGTACTTTTTTTGATCCTTCCGGACCGGAAAGTTCAACAGTAATATTCATTGAAGCACCGTTATTAAAGATAACAAAGCCTCTTCCACCTCTCATGATAACTATTTTATTGATATTATCTTCGCCGCCCCAGGTACCGGAAAGTTCTTCTGTAGAAATAATAGGTGCTGTTTTTACAGGAACTGCCTCTGTTTGACTGCTTGAAATAGCAGATGACGTAGGATTATCACTTTCTATAAGCTGTTTTATAGTATTTTTTAAAACATCCTTTGGTTCCATTAAGATTTTATAGAAGGAATCGTATGTTTTTTTCTTAGAATGCTCTTCGTTTTTAGCCTTATCGATTACGTAATATGTGGTAATCCATTTATCAGATTTTTCATCTTTTGAAATTAAAGTGAAAAAAGAAAGTTTATCTTCTGAAAATGAAGATGCGTCTGGCCTTGCTGTAAGACTAGAAGAAGTTCTTTTATCTGATACAGAAAAGTTATTGATTTCGGAAAGCTGTGTATAATATAAGTCACTTGTCATTTTAGACATATTGGCATCGATTTCTGTTGAAACTATACCGTAATAGTCTATGTTGTAACTTTGTGCTAAAAGTTTTACAGAGAATAAAATGAGAATGATGGATAGCATTATTGATTTTTTAGAAAAATCCCTTTTATCCGTCAAATTAACCTCTTAGTTTTTCTGCGAATTCACGCTGAATGTCGCGTTTGACATCGCGGTCCTTTATAGTTGCACGTTTATCAAACATCTTTTTACCTTTACAGACTCCAAGTGTAACTTTTACACGGCCGTCTTTAAGATAAAAATCTATTGGAATGAGTGTGCAGCCTTTTTCATCAACTCTTCTGGTAAGCCTTTTGATTTCGTCCCTGTGAAGTAAAAGCTTTTTAGGCCTGTCAGGATCGTGATTAAATATAGAAGAGAAAGAGTATTCAGAAATATGAAGGTTCTTTACCCATACCTCGCCGTTTGTTATTTCCGCAAAAGCGTCAGGAAATGAGATGTTTCCATTTTTCACAGACTTAACTTCTGTACCTTCAAGTACAATGCCACACTCGTAAGTGTCTTCAATAAAATAGTCAAATCTGGCCTTTCTGTTTTCTGCAATAATCTTTCTGTCAGCCATAGCATTATATTATAAAGTATAGTGATATTGCTTTCAAGTTATCAAAAAATCTTATAGATAATTAGTTACAGAATGCATGCTAAAACCTGCTTTTTTTCGTAGTTGTAAGTATGGATTTTTTGTGTTATTTTATAATTACATTTATTTAAGGAATACATTTTGAAACGTAATACAGAAGTTTTTTCATATCAGCTTAAAAAAGAAAAACATAGAAAAATCGGAAGCTTTATTGTATTTTTAATCTGCCTTTATATTTTTGTTAATATCGTAATTTCTTATTTTATATTTCCTGTATATCAGAATTCGCTCTCAATGATTCCAGATGTACCTGAAAAATCAGTTGTAATGCTTTCTCCTATAGTAAATAATTATGAAAGAGGAGATGTCGTTCTTTTAAAACCTCGTTTTTCAAAAGAAAGTCATTTTTTTACTAATCAGCTTGATAGATTAGTACGTTTTTTTACAGCGCAGCAGATTTCAATATTCGAAAAGACAGAACAGCCTGCATCAAAAGCACATTTAAGAAGAATTGTGGGTATGCCGGGTGATACAATTTATATGCGCGATTATGTTCTCTATATTAAACCTGCCGGAGAAAAGCATTTTCTTACTGAGTTTGAGAGTGTAGAAAAGCCATATAATGTTACTTTTTTTGTTCCACCTGCAGATTGGGATACAGAGATAGGCGTTAAAGGTTCTTTTGGAGAAATTACACTCGGTTCAAACCAGTATTTTGTTCTTGCAGATAACAGAAAATCTTCTGATGACTCACGCTTGTGGGGTGCTGTAAACAAAGAAGATATAAATGCTAAGGTTTTATTCTGTTATTTCCCGTTTAAGAATTTTCGTCTCTTTTAATAACTCTTAGTTTTTATGCATGATAAAGAAAATGAAATAGATAATGGAATCTCTCTTTATCTGCATATACCTTACTGTATTTCAAAGTGTGCCTATTGTGATTTTTTCAGTAGACCAGCCAGTAATAAACTAACGGCAGATCAAAAAGCAATAATTCCAGATTCCTATATCACAGCCTTATGTAATGATATTGCATATAGAATCACTTTTTACAAAGTCCGCAAGCTTAATTCAATTTATATTGGCGGGGGAACGCCAAGTCTGCTTTCTGCAAGTCAGTTTAATCACTTATTCAATAAAATAAAAAGCTTGGTGCACTTTTCAGAAAATATTGAAATCACAGTTGAAGTGAATCCTGATGATGTTTCAAAAGAGCTGCTTGAAACGCTATGGGAAAATGGTATAAACAGAATTTCCTGTGGCATTCAAAGTATGAATTCTGATGTTCTGAAAAGAGCGTGCAGGCGCGCAGATGTAAATGTAAATCAAAAAGCAATGCAGTTATTTGCTGAATATTGGAAAGGTGAGTTGTCAGTTGATTTAATTTCCGGACTTCCTTTGGATGATAAAGATAGTCTTATTAATTCCCTTAATTTTGTCTGCAGCTATAATCCGGAGCATATTTCTCTGTATTCTCTGACAATAGAAGAAAATACACCCTTTGGAAAACAACTTGAATCCGGCGGGTTAGTTTATGATTTTGATGCGGCAGACAGATTATGGCTTTGTGGAAGAGATTTTCTGGAAGAAAAAGGTTGGGGCTGGTATGAAGTTTCAAATTTCTGTAAGCCGGGTAAAGAATGCCGCCATAACCTCAGCTACTGGACACATAAAAGTTATTTAGGTTGTGGAAGCGGGGCAACGGGCTCTTTTTATGATAAGGACGGAAGCGGCGTTCGCTGGACAGGAACAAACGATATTGAAAAATATACTGATTACTGGACAGAAAAAAAAGAAGAAGAGCTTCCTCAGGTTTTAGAAGAAATTGATATTGAAACTTCTGAGTTTGAGTTTTTTATGATGGGACTCAGAAAACTAAGCGGTATAACTGCTATGGAGTTTAATAGAGTTTTTGATAAACCGCTTCCTGAAAAATTCTTAAAGACTTTTGATGACTGGGAAAAGAAAGGGCTTTGTGTGAGACACAAAGTTTGCGCGCCGGGAGGCGGAGAAGACGAGCGGTATTGTATGAGCCGCGAAGGGATTCTCTTTTTGAACCGTTTTCTTGAAGAAATCTTTTAATATGGAATCTTAATTGTAAAACAGGTTCCTTTGTTCTTTTTAGAGGTAACGGAAATATTCCAGCCATGAGTATTAATAATACTTTTTACAACAGCTAATCCAATACCCATTCCTTCTTCCTGACGAGAGTTTGTTCCTCTGTAAAAAATATCAAAAATATAATCCAGATCCTTTTTGTCTATGCCGTAACCGGTGTCATGAATCTCTAGAAAAATATAGTTTTTATTTTTTTCATTTTTAAGATACGAAATGATTCTGATTTCATCATTTTCTCTTGTGTACCTGATTGCATTACTTAAAAGGTTCTCAAAAGCACGGTGTACAAGCTGTTCATTTATCGGTATTTCAATATTCTGAGGAAGATTTACATCTGTGCTTACATTTCGCTTGAAAACTTTTACAGTTACTTCTGCATATTTTGCAAAATCATTTATAAGTGTAGTGATAGAATGGAGAACAAGTTTTTCATGAATTTCTTTATTATTCAGCTTCATGAAGTTTAAGAGTGTATCAATCATTTCTTCGAGCTGAATTGTTTTATGTTCAATAAGATCCATGGAATTCTGTATATCAGCTTTTTCTGAAATGACATTATCTTTTATAGCTTCTGTATAACCTCTGATGACAGCAACCGGAGTTCTAAGGTCATGACTGATACCGGTAATAAAACGGTTTTTGCTTGCCTGCATTTCAAGAAGTTCACGGCGCATTTTTTCAAGGCTGTTCATAATACGTTGAAATTCATTATCTTGAGGTTCAGAAATATGTGAAGAAATCGGCTTATCAAGTTGTCCTTCAGCAAGATGTGTACTTGATTTTTCAATTTTTTTAAGCCCGTCGAAAATTGTTTTTGAAATAAAAAGAATTAAGATAAGACTGATTATAGTGATGGTAATTACAGCAAGAAGAATCTTTAGATATATTTTTGTTCTTGATTCGCTTGTGATTCGGTTTAGTGAAAGTCTTGTAATAAGCAGAATGTCCGGGCCTGCCGCAGGAATTTTTGAAAACTGATAAAAGTATTTATCCGAAGTTTTTGCAGCAAAATTCCAGATATCATCTTTTTCTGTAAATTTACCCACTTCAATTTCTGGAATTGAGGAATATAGAATCTTAAAATCATCCGTGCGGCAAAGAACAGCCTCAACTTCTTGAGGGAGTAATTTTAATGAAGTTTCAAGATTGTTTAAATCTTCATCAGATAATAAAGGTATGTCAATTTTTCTCTGAGGAAGAGAGCCTTTTAGAAGATATCTGTTAGGCGAGTGAATATAAGTATGAATAATAATAAACGCAGAACATAGAATAGGAACGGAAATAATAAGTGTTGAAAGAATTATGAACTGCCTTTTTATTTTCATGACTCTTATATTCTAACAGTTATTTGTTACACAGTCACTACAGAAAATATATCCGCTTCCAAATTCAGTTTTAATGTATTTGCAGTCAGAAGGATTTTCTTCGATTTTTTTT
>JAEEGL014139691.1_pt1 | contig 15116 bp, 11 predicted proteins | sample 9134231 | NCBI WGS metagenome assembly JAEEGL01 (sample SAMN16246548, study PRJNA631951) | gut metagenome | biome: gut microbiome; feature: rumen; material: fiber-attached | host: Bos | place: Iran: Karaj | collected 2018-10 | reverse complement strand
TAAAGTGTATGGATATGACATTAGAAGAACGCGAAGATCATATTGAAGCTTCAGAAAGCGAAAGCCAAAGCTATGTATCCGTTACATACGAGCAGATGATAAGTATCAGGAATGAACTTATTGAACAGTATGACAAGATACAGGCTGAAAAAGCCGAGCAACAGAAGGTATATGATGCGCTCCAGTCTGAGAAGGCTGAGCAACAACGCGTATACGACAAGTTCATAGCAGAGAAGACGGCATTTAATGAGGATATGAAGACTCTTAATGCCAAGGTCCTTGAAGAACGCAAAAAGTTAAAAGAAGAGAATGCGTTTTTTGAAAAGAAGATGAAGATACTGCAGAACGGTTTTATGCAGCTTGATCTGGATCGCAAGCAGTTGGAACGTGAGAGGGCGGAATTTGAGAACTCCAAGACCGTTAAAGCCAAGAATTCGGTGAAGAACGGTCAGCGTATCACCGGGGTATTCAATGCATCACAGTTCTTTATAGGCGTGAACAATACGCTTGCTCTTCGTAAACGTTATAAGGACCTGCTTAAGATATTCCATCCCGATAATCTCTGTGGCGATGAGACTATTGTTAAGGCCATTAATGAAGAATACGAGAAGTTAAGAGCGAGTTTTTGAAAAATAACATAATGTAAGCAAAAAGTGCTTGCATTGGATAGTGTTTAGTGTTAGACTACTGATGTTGCGGTTTTGACGACGAATAATATTATTTGCTGGGAGGTGTAATTATGGCAAAGTGTGATATATGCGGCAAGGGTGTACATTTTGGCAATAATGTCAGCCATTCTCATAGAAGATCCAATCATATATGGAATTCCAATGTAAGGAGCGTTAAGTGCAAGGTCAACGGCGCTGCTAAGAGAATGCATGTATGTACTGATTGTCTCAGATCAGGCAGAGTTGAGAGAGCTTAATCATTTGTAAGCGATACCTCATCCCTTTATCGGGATGGGGTTTCTTTTTTTTGCATTTAATTGTATAATATTTTCGATTGTGCAATTTTTAGAATGGAGGGAAGCCATGAAGAGTTCTGTTTTGGATACCCATATGGGCAATATCACCATCGATAAAGAAGTCATAGGACAGTATGCCGGCGGAGTTGCCATGGAATGCTTCGGCATTGTGGGCATGGCCGGAATCAATATGAAGGACGGATTTGTTAAGCTTCTTAAGCTTGAGAATGCCGGACGCGGAATACAGGTTACCATGAATGACAATAAGCTGACGCTTGATTTTCATGTGATCGTTGCTTATGGTGTGAGCATTTTAGCTGTAACCAACAACCTTATAGACAGTGTAAAGTATAAGATAGAGGAATTCACGGGAATACCGGTTGAAAAGATCAACATCTTCGTTGAAGGTGTGAGAGTGATTGACTAGGAGGATAAGGTAGTGCCTAATACAATTAACGCATCGGTATTTCGTAAGATGTTTCTTGCCGGTGCCAAGAATCTTGAAGCAAAAAAAGAATGGATCAATGAACTGAATGTATTCCCGGTACCTGACGGTGATACCGGAACCAATATGACAATGACCATCATGTCTGCGGCAAAAGAAGTATCTGCACTTGGCGAAGACCCTGAGATGGAAGTTATGGCCAAGGCTGTGTCAAGCGGTTCACTAAGGGGTGCCAGAGGTAATTCGGGTGTTATATTGTCCCAGTTGCTGCGCGGTTTTACCAAGGTAATGAAGGAACATGACGAACTTGATATAGAGCTTACGGTCGAGGCCTGTGACAAGGCTGTTGAAAGCGCTTATAAAGCTGTCATGAAGCCTAAGGAAGGTACCATACTTACCGTTGCCAAGGGAATATGCGATAAGGCTCACGAACTGTATGACGGCGGCTGTGATGATATGCAGACGTTTATAGAGGAACTGATAAAAGAGGGCGATATCGTTCTTGCAAAGACTCCGGATATGCTTCCTGTTCTTAAGCAGGCTGGCGTTGTGGATTCAGGCGGACAGGGATTGATGCAGGTCCTTAAGGGTGGATACGATGCATTTATGGGAAAAGAGATAGACTATTCCATAGATGCCGCATCGGCTACCCCCGGCGCATCAAAGGCTGCATCTGAATTTAAGGGTGAAGTATCTGATGAGGATATTAAGTTCGGCTATTGTACCGAGTTCATAATAATGCTCAATAAGACATTTAACGTCAAGCACGAGATGGATTTTAAGGCTTTCCTTGAATCTATCGGTGATTCGATCGTGCTTGTGGCCGATGATGAGATAGTTAAGGTCCATGTTCATACCAATGATCCCGGTATGGCCATTCAGAGGGCATTAAAATACGGCGCATTATCCAATATGAAGATCGACAATATGCGTCTCGAACATCAGGAGAAGTTATTTAAGGCATCCGAGAAGGCCGCTGCCGGCGTCAATGACGGAACAGGACTTCCGGAAGATACGAATGTTACCATAGAAGCCTGTGGCGATGCTGTTCAGGGAACCGGATCGACCGAGTCGGAGTCCGCACCAAGAAAGCCTGTGGGATTCATAGCAGTATCTGTAGGCGAAGGTCTTGATGAGATCTTCAAAAGCCTTGATGTAGACATGATCATTTCCGGCGGTCAGACAATGAATCCGAGTACGGAGGATTTCGTCAATGCTGCGGCTAAGATCAATGCGGACACCATATTTGTGATGCCCAATAATAAGAATATCATTATGGCGGCCAACCAGGCTACATTCCTTGTTGAAGACAAGAAACTTGTTGTCATACCTACAAAGACTGTTCCTCAGGGTATCACCGCTATCATTAATTTTGTCCCTGATATGAGCGTGGAAGATAATATAGCTCATATGACTGAGGAGATAGGGAATGTTAAGACGGGCGAAGTCACATATGCCGTTCGTGATACCACTATTGAGGATAAGGACATCAAGCAGGGTGACTACATGGGTATAGGCGATGCCGGTATCCTGTCCAACGGAACTGATCTTGATGAAGTAGTTATGGCCATGGTTGAAGAGATGACCGATGAGAACAGCGAACTTATCAGCGTCTACTACGGCGAAGACGTGGACGAAGACAGGGCTCACGAACTGTCTGACCTTATTTCGGACAGATATCCTGAATGTGATGTCGAACTCCAATTTGGTGGCCAACCTATATACTACTACATAATATCAGTTGAATAGTTATTTTATGATATATAATTAATATTGCGCGGAAATCAAATGCTTTTCGCGATCGCGGCCTTGGAAGACGCCGGTGTTTAGGCGGCGTATTTTGACGCCTTATGCACCGCTGCGTCTGGAATGGAGACGCGAGTCGTCCGCGATGGGAATAGTATTTGATTTCCGCGCAGTCTACTATATGGATATATATTTTAAGATAATTAAGTAGAGGTTGTATGGAATTAAGCAGTTCGGTTAGTGAACTTAAGGGGGTCGGGGAAAAGACCGCGACGCTGCTTGGTAAATTGAATATATATAGTATTGCCGATCTGCTTTATGATCTTCCAAGAGGGTTTATGGATCTTAAAGAGCCTGTAATTCCTGATAAAGATATGGTTGGGACTCTGGTATCCGTAAAAGGGCAGATCGTTAAGGGGTCGGTGCATATTATTAAAAAGGGCCGATCCATGACATTTGCGAAGGTAAATGCTGATGGGACGGTCATATCCATAGTGTACTTTAATGCGCCTTATATGAAGAAGACGCTGGAAGCTATGGAAGGCACAAGGATATTCTATGGCATGCTGTCGGACGGCAGAGGGCTTATGATTGCTCAGCCGACAGTGTTTTTGCCTGAAGAATATACCGTGATGCTTAAGGTTATGCAACCCGTATACGGCCTGACAAAGGGTATATCCAATAATCTTATTAAGAAACTGATAAGAACGGCGTTTGATGTAACGATCCTGCCGGATGATTATTTGAGTGAAGAAGAACTTGGGGAATTTGATCTTCCCGATATAAAAACAGCGTTTTTTGATCTTCATTTTCCCGTTGATGAACAGAGTCATAAGAGAGCCAGAAAAAGAGTTGCTTTTCATGAGTTCTTAACATTCTTTTTAGAGACCAGAACTGATGAAGAGGGTGCCCCGGATCGTGAATTTTCGGAATCAATGATAGAGACTGCGGATACCGGCAGACTTATAGAGGCACTTCCTTACAGACTTACTGAGGCGCAGCTTAAGGTTTGGGATGAGATTAAAGCAGATATGTGCAGCGGGGTATGCATGAACCGTATGGTACAGGGCGATGTTGGAAGCGGCAAGACTATAGTTGCATTTTTGGCACTTTTACTTAATGCATCCAACGGGCATCAGGGATGTATGATGGCACCGACGGAAGTCCTGGCCACACAGCACTACGAGAATTTAAAGGAACTTACAGACCGATATGATCTTAACTTAAATCCTGTTCTTCTAATAGGCTCGGTTGCTGGTAAAGAGAAAAAGAAAGTACAGGAAGACATCGCAAAGGGCGTATATAATGTGATAATCGGGACTCAGGCTCTTATTACGGAGAATGCCTGCTATAAGGATCTGACTCTCGTGATAACGGATGAGCAGCATCGTTTCGGTGTTAAACAGCGAGAAAGATTGACGGACAAAGGTAAGAATGTGCATGTGCTTGTTATGAGTGCCACTCCGATACCGAGAAGTCTTGCGATGACAATGTATGCCGGCGTTAAACTTTCTGTTATTGATAAGATGCCGAAGGGCAGGCTTCCCATCAAGAATGCGGTGGTAACAAGAAAATCAAGACCCGCCTCATATAAGCATATTCTTGAAGAGATAGATAAGGGCCATCAGGCATATATAATTTGCCCGATGATCGATGAAAGTGAAGGGCTTGATCTAGAGAATGTTATTGAGTATTCATCCAAACTTAAGGATGTATTTCCGCCAAAAGTAAGGATCGATATTCTCCACGGCAAGATGAAGCTTAATGAAAAAAAGAGGATAATGGATGAATTTGCTGCGGGAAATATTGATATCCTGGTATCGACCACAGTTATTGAAGTGGGTATCGATGTTCCAAATGCCACGGTGATGATGATAGAGAATGCCGACAGATTCGGGCTTGCTGCACTTCACCAGATAAGAGGAAGAGTAGGCAGGGGAAAAGATCAAAGCTATTGCATCTTTATCAACAGTTCGGATTCAGAGTCTGCCGCAGAGAGGCTTAAGGTTGTAGGATCAAGTAATGACGGATTTCATATCGCAGAAGAAGACTTAAGACTTCGCGGACCGGGTGAACTTACCGGTATCAGGCAGAGCGGTGAATACGGATTCCGTGTGGCAAGCATATATGATGATATGAGTATATTAAGTACCGTAAGAGAATATACGGATAAATTGTTTTTGCAGGAGAATAAAGAGAGACTCATATATATATCAAAAGCCGCTGAGAAGTTTGTATTCAGCGCGGTTGACTTTAGAAGCATTTGACAGTAAAATTGTACTTAGTTATTAATGTGTAATCAGGGAATCAGAGGGAATTATTAATATGGCCAAAGTCGCCGTTGTTACGGACAGTAATAGTGGGATCACGCAAAGCGAGGCAGACAAGCTTGGTGTGTACGTGCTTCCCATGCCTTTTACCATTGAGGATAAGGATTATTTTGAAGATATCAATCTTACGCAGGAAGGCTTCTATGAGATGCTTAAGAATGATGTCGATATAGCTACTTCCCAGCCTTCGCCGGATGCGGTCATAAGGTTGTGGAAGGATGTTTTAAAGGATCATGATGAACTTGTATATATACCGATGAGTTCGGGGCTTAGCGGTTCATGTCAGACAGCTATCATGCTTTCGGATGATTTTGACGGTAAGGTACAGGTAGTCAATAATCAGCGTATCTCAGTTACCCAGAGACAGTCATGCTTGGATGCACTTAAGCTTGCAGAGGGCGGATCGGATGCCGCTGCGATCAAGGCTGTGCTTGAAGAGGATAAGTTCAATTCAAGTATATATATCATGCTTGATACGCTTTATTATCTTAAGAAGGGTGGTCGTATCACTCCCGCGGCTGCGGCTTTAGGTACGTTACTTAAGCTTAAGCCCGTTCTTCAGATACAGGGTGAGAAGCTTGATGCATTTGCCAAGGCACGTACGGTAAGCCAGGGTAAGTCCATCATGATAGAAGCCGTTAAGAGTGATATGGAGAAGAGATTCGGCGGATGCGATCCAGCTGTCTGCAGTCTTCATATGGCATATACATATGATCATGATGCCGCCATGGCTTATAAGGATGAAGTAAGTAAGGCATTTCCGGGATTCCAGATCCATATGGATCCCTTGTCTCTTTCGGTAGCATGCCATATCGGACCGGGGGCGATCGCCGTTGCCTGCACCAAGAGGCTTAAGTATTGATTTTTTTTACAATTCTATATTTTTTACGATGCATATAATGGGGAAGAAATGCTACGTTAACTGTTGATTAACCGGACAGGAGGTATCTATGGCTGAAGTTGAAAAGAACGACATAGCTTATATCGAAGAGATGGCATCCAAGTCAGAGCTTGCTCTGGCCAATAAGATCTGTGCAGTAACACTTACCGTTATCTGCTCCATTATTTCTGCCGCATATGTTCTCGAGGTTTTTAAAGGCGCGAGAACGGTTGCTTACATGCTAATGACTATTCTTTTTGCGATGGGTCCCGTTGTGATATGCTGGGTCCTCTATAACAAAAAGAATGATTCTGAGGTTATGATCCATGTGGCAGCATGCGGTTATGGATTGTTATATGGATTTGTTCTTTTTACCGCTCAGAATGAACTGGTATTTACTTATGCGATACCGATGTTCATAATCATTTCCCTATATAATAATAAAAAGCTGACGATCTTAGTAGGAAGCGCCATAGTTCTTATGAATATCATCTCGGCTGTAATATCTTTAACTTCTGCCGAAGATCCTCAGGCCATATCAGCCACTATCGAGATACAGGTACTTGTAATGATAGTGATCGTGGCTTATGTTATTGCCATATCCAATGGTAATCTGGCTTTTTCTGAGATCAGAACGGCTAAGCTTAAGCTTTCAGAGAATAAGACCAATGCCCTTATGCAGAATATACTTAATATATCCGGCGATATGACAGAGCTTATTGCCAACGTGGGTGATGAGATGGAAAGGCTTCAGGATTCGGTGGATCAGACCGTATCATCCATGGTAGAAGTATCGACCGGTACGGGTGAATCCGCTGATGCCGTGCAGAGACAGTTGCTTAAGACCGAAGATATACAGAATTATATCGGTGAGGTCGAAGAGGCCGGAAGAGTCATCAATGAGAACATTGCTACTACCAATGATGCCGTCAATGAAGGTAAGCAGAATATCACACGTATGATCGGTTATACCGAACAGGTTGATAAGGCAGGTAACGATGTGGCTTCGGCTCTTGAGATATTCAAGGAAGCAACATCCAAGATGAATACGATCACAGATTTAATCACCAATGTAGCTTCCGAGACATCACTTCTTGCGCTTAATGCATCAATAGAAGCAGCCAGAGCAGGAGATGCCGGAAGAGGATTTGCAGTGGTTGCAAGCGAGATATCCGGACTTGCTTCTCAGACTACCGATGCTACGGACAATATCGTTGCCCTTATTGAGAATATTTCATCTCAGGTAGGATCAATGGTTGAGACGATCCAGGGACTTATCACGGTAGGCGCCGAAGAGAGTAAGTGTGCCGAAGAGACTGCCAACAGCTTTAATACCATTGCTGAAAATGTGGCCGTTATCAATGAGCATTCAACGCAGCTGTTTAATGTTATCAATCAACTGGCAACAGCCAACAAAGAGATCGTTGACAGCATACAGACCATTTCTTCGATCACTGAAGAAGTTACGGCACATGCTACGGAGACTCATGCGATCAGTGAACAGAACCAGTCCATTGTTCGTGATATCAATGATATCGTTGCCAAGCTTAACAACGATGCGGCAACCCTTAAGTCTAAGTCATAGTTCGATCGGTTATTGAATATCAAAGTGCGAGGTTATAAAGACCTCGCACTTTTTTGCATCTTTTGTGTTTATATTTTACAAAACCACAAAATATGGTATAATCGAAAAGGTTATGGCATAAAACAAAGGAAAAATAAAGTTAATGGGAACACAGAAGAGTACAGATACATATGATGCGTCCAATATCACTGTCTTGGAAGGATTGGAGGCCGTAAGAGTCAGGCCCGGAATGTATATAGGCAGTGTATCTACCAAGGGACTTAATCATCTTATATATGAGATAGTCGATAATTCGGTGGATGAGCATCTTGCGGGACACTGCAGCGAGATCAAGGTAACCCTTGAAGCTGACGGTTCTGCTACTATAGAAGATAACGGCCGAGGCATACCGATAGAGATGCATGAAAAAGGCATGAGTGCAGAGAGACTTGTATTTACCACACTTCATGCCGGAGGTAAGTTCGATGATTCCGCATATAAGACCAGCGGAGGTCTTCATGGTGTCGGAAGCAGCGTTGTTAATGCGCTTTCCAATAGATTGACCGTCAGAGTCAAGAAAAATGGTCATATTTATGAAGACAGCTATGAGAGAGGTAATCCGACTACCGAACTTATTAACGGTCTTTTGCCTGAGGTGGGCAATACACGTGAGACCGGTACCATGGTCAATTTCCTGCCTGATGATACCATCTTTGACAAGACCTGGTTTAAAGAAGAGGAAGTTAAGAGCAGACTTCATGAGACAGCATATCTTAATCCCGGTCTTACTATCATTTTTACCGATAAGCGCAAAAGCGAGATAGAATATGTTGAGTTCCATGAACCCGATGGACTTGTAGGCTTTATTCAGGATATGAACAGGTCCAAGGAAGTCATTCATGAGCCAATCTACTTAAGCGGTGAATCCGAGGGCATCACCGTTGAAGTGGCTTTCCAGTATGTCAATGAATTCCATGAGAATGTGCTTGGATTCTGTAATAATATCTACAATTCAGAGGGCGGTACTCATTTAACCGGCTTTAAGACTACATTTACCAATATTATGAACAACTATGCCCGCAGTATCGGTATTCTTAAGGATAAGGATGCCAATTTTACCGGCGCTGATGTTCGTAACGGTATGACTGCCATAGTATCGATCAAGCATCCTGATCCCAGATTTGAGGGTCAGACCAAGACCAAGCTTGACAATCAGGATGCAGCCAAGGTCGTGGGTAAGGTTACGGGCGATGAGATGGTGCATTATTTTGACCGTAATCTTGACACACTTAAAGCAGTGCTTGGCTGTGCCGAGAAGGCGGCCAAGATCCGCAAGAGCGAAGAGAAGGCCAAGACCAATATGCTCTCTAAGCCCAAGTACAGTTTTGACAGCAACGGTAAGCTTGCCAACTGTGAGAGCAGGGATGCGTCCAAGTGTGAGATGTTCATAGTCGAGGGTGATTCTGCCGGTGGTTCCGCAAAGACTGCAAGAGACAGAATGTATCAGGCTATTTTGCCCATAAGAGGTAAGATTCTCAATGTTGAGAAGGCTTCCATAGACAAGGTGCTCGCCAATGCAGAGATCAAGACCATGATCAATGCATTCGGATGTGGATTCTCCGAAGGGTATGGCAATGATTTTGATATAAGTAAGTTGCGTTATAACAAGATAATCATCATGGCCGATGCCGATGTCGACGGTGAACATATAGCAACGCTTTTGCTTACGTTATTCTACAGATTCATGCCGGAACTGATATATGAAGGGCATATTTATATTGCGATGCCACCTTTGTATAAGGCTATTCCCTCCAAAGGCGAGGAAGAATACCTCTATGATGATGCGGCTCTTGAGAAGTACCGTAAGAATCATAAGGGTCCCTTTACCCTGCAGAGATATAAGGGCTTGGGTGAGATGGACGCCAATCAGTTATGGGAGACCACACTTGACCCTGCAAGACGTAAGCTTCGCCTTGTAGAGATAGAGGATGCGCGTATGGCATCGGATGTCACGGAATTGCTGATGGGTAATGATGTTACACCGCGTAAGGCATTTATATACGATCACGCAAAAGATGCACTTTTGGATGTATAGTATCATAAGATTATTTGGAGTTGTGTTAAGTAATGGCCAGGACAGTTAAGCCTCAGGTAATAGAAGAAGATATCATAAAGACCGAATATTCGGAGATAATGCAGAAGTCTTTTATAGACTATGCAATGAGCGTTATCATAGCCAGAGCGCTCCCCGATGTCAGGGATGGTCTTAAGCCGGTTCAGAGACGTACCCTCTATGATATGTATGAACTCGGAGTAAGATACGATAAGCCTTATCGTAAGAGCGCACGTATTGTCGGTGATACCATGGGTAAATATCACCCTCATGGCGACAGTTCAATATACGATGCGCTTGTTGTGATGAGTCAGGACTTTAAAAAGGGCCTGCCATTGGTGGACGGTCACGGTAACTTCGGTAATATCGAGGGTGACGGTGCGGCTGCAATGCGTTATACCGAGGCCAGACTGCAGAAAGTCACACAGGTGGGACTGTTGGCGGACTTGGATAAGGACATAGTTGACTTTGGACCCAACTTTGATGAGACGGAGAAGGAACCCATGGTGCTTCCCTGCCGTTTCCCAAATCTTTTGGTCAACGGTACTGAAGGTATCGCCGTTGGTATGGCAACGAATATCCCGCCTCATAATCTGTCGGAAGTCATCGATGCCATGAAGGCTTATATGAAGGACGAGACAATATCCACCCGAGCGCTTATGAAGTATTGCAAGGGACCTGATTTCCCTACGGGTGGTATCATTTCCAATAAAGATGAGCTGCTTTCCATATATGAGACCGGCGCCGGCAAGGTCAAGATACGCGGTAAGGTCGATATAGAAGAGGGAAAGGGCGGCAAATTAAGTGTTGTCATATCCGAGATACCGTTTACCATGGTCGGCGCAAACATCACCAAGTTCTTACAGGATGTAGCAGCTTTGGCTGAGTCCAAGAAAGCTCCCGATATCGTGGATATATCCAATCAGTCTTCCAAGGAAGGCATCAGGATCGTCATTGAACTTAAGAAGGATGCCAATGCGGCCAATTTTGTCAATCTTTTATATAAAAAGACAAAGCTTGAAGATACATTCGGCGTCAATATGCTTGCCATCGCGGACGGAAGACCGGAGACAATGGGGCTTAAGCGCATACTTAAGGAGTGTGTTGACTTCCAGTACGAACTGGCTACCAGGAAATATACCAATCTTTTAGCCAAGGAACGCGAGAAAAAGGAGATTCAGGAAGGTCTTATCAAGGCATGCAATGTTATAGATCTTATCATTGAGATATTGCGAGGCAGTAAAGACCGTGCAATGGCCAAAGCCTGCCTGATAGAGGGTAAGACGGACGGTATCAACTTTAAGAGCAAGGAGTCCAAGGTCATGGCTGCCGGGCTTATGTTTACGGAGCCTCAGGCCAATGCGATACTTGATATGCGTCTGTATAAGCTCATTGGTCTTGAGATAGAGGCGCTTGTTAAGGAACATGAAGAGACAGTCGCCAATATTTTCCGCTATGAAGATATACTTGAGCGTAAAGACAGTATGGCTCAGGTCATCATGAACGATCTTGATGAGATCAAGAAAGAATTCGGACGGCCGAGAAGGACTGTTATTGACAATCTTGAAGAAGCAGTTGTTGAAGAAGTAAAAGTTCCCGAGATGGACGTAATGTTCGTTATGGACCGTTTCGGATATTCAAAGGTTATCGATATCAATACCTATATCCGTAACAAAGAGGCGGCCGATGAGGAATTCACCTATATCTGTAAGTGCAAGAATACCGGTAAGATCTGCATATTTACCGATATAGGCAATCTTCATACCATCAAGGTGACGGATCTGCCTTTGGGTAAGCTGCGTGATAAGGGTGTTCCCATTGACAATGTGAGCAATTACAGTTCCGATAAAGAGAATATCGTTGCTATCTTAAGTCAGAGCGCACTCAATCTCTACAGATTGATCTTCGTGACAAAGATGTCAATGTGTAAGGTTGTGGATGGCGGAGAATTTGACGTTGCCAAGAGAACTGTCGCTGCCACCAAGCTTATGGACGACGATAAGGTCATATCCGTTGTGCCTGATCTTAATCAGAAATATCTGACACTGCAGACTGCTGCGGGTATGTATATAAGATTTATGACAGAAGAGATCCCCGAGAAGAAAAAGATCGCCGTTGGTGTAAGATGCATGAAGTTAGGTGCCAAAGACTATGTCGAAAATGCATATTTTACAAGGGAACTTGATGAGAGTACTTTGATGGTAGGCGATAAGAAGATGATGATCAATTCTGTCAAGTTAAGCAAACGTGATGGAAAAGGTACGAGGATCAAAGCATGAGAGTGATAGCGGGAACGGCCCGCTCGATGCCTTTAACGGCCCCTAAAGGAGATGGGACCAGACCTACGACAGACAGGATAAAAGAGACGCTTTTTAATGTGATCCAGGCATATGTTCCCGGAGGGGTATTTGTGGATCTTTTTGCCGGAAGCGGTGCGGTCGGAATAGAGGCATTAAGCAGAGGCGCCAAATGCGCATATTTTGTGGATAATAACAGGCAGGCCTTGGATTGTATAGGCGATAATCTTAAGTTTACCAAGCTTGATTCTAAGGCGACCGTTATCGGAAGAAATGCCGCAGATGCACTTTTTGAGATAAAAGAAAAAGCGGATGTGGTATTTATTGATCCGCCATATTCCTTGGGTATCGAAAAAGAGATCATGAAAGCGCTTAAAAAGTCGTCAATACTTACAGGTGAGACGATCGTGATCATTGAAGCTGATGTTAATAATGCGCTTGAAGGAATAACTGAACTTGGCTTTGACGTATATAAAGAAAAGATATATAAGACCAATAAGCACGTGTTTTACAGATTGACGGATGGAGAGGATGGAGACAGCGTATGAAAAAAGCAATTTATCCCGGTAGTTTTGATCCGCTTACTTACGGTCATTTGGATATCATCAGAAGAGCGGCCGATATCTTCGATGATCTGACCGTGTCAGTGTTGGATAACCGTACAAAAACACCATTGTTTTCGGTTAAAGAACGTGTTAATATACTAAAGGAAGCCACGAAAGATATGCCCAATGTCAAGGTCGAATCTTTCAGTGGTTTGCTTATTGATTACGCCAAAGAGAATGACTATCATGTATCCATAAGAGGCTTGCGCGCCATTACGGATTTTGAGTATGAATTGCAGATAGCTCAGACCAATAAGATGTTAAGTCATGGCGCTTTGGATACGATGTTCCTTACTTCGGATGTGGAGTTTTCCTATCTTTCTTCATCGGGAGTCAAGGAGATAGCAAGTTTTGGCGGGGATATATCACAGTGTGTACCGGAATTTGTTGCACGCTTAGTATATGAAAAATACAACAATAAGTGAGGGAGATATGGCAGACAACAAAAGCATCAATACTATCATGGAGATAATCGATGATATTGAGGAATATATAGACAGTTGTAAGTTCAAGGCATTCAGCAATGATCAGATAATCGTGAATAAGGAAGAACTTGAGATGCTTCTTAATGATCTTAAGAAGGCGGCTCCTGTAGAGATCAAGAAGAGCCAGGCTATCATGAGCAATAAGGAGCAGATCTTGGAGGATGCCAAGCTTAAGGCCAAGGAACTTATCGCCAAGACCAAGGAAGAGACCAATGAACTGATAAGCCAGCATGAGATCATGCTTCAGGCTTATGAGCAGGCTGACGGAGTGGTCAATGATGCCATTGCCAGAGGCCAGGAGATCATAGACAATGCCACACTTGAGGCCAATGAATACAGAACATCTGCCATGGCTTATACGGATTCGCTCCTTGCGCAGGTTGAGGATGTTGTAGGTCATTACATCGGTCTTACCAATAATAAGTATGATGAGATGATGGGTTCGCTTCAGGAATGCTACGAACTGGTAAGAGCCAATCGTGCTGAGCTTTTACATACTTCGGTTGATGATACCGGACTTGATGTTGAAAATTTTATCAATGAGAGTACGGAGGCAGCTGAGGCATTAAGGTCAGGTCAGGGTGATGTCCGTCAGGTGACTCCCGCAGAGCCGACTCCTACTTCGATTGATGCTTTGTCCGGCACTCCGATCCGTACAGAGCCTACTTCTGCGTCTGATGCCAAGGACTCTGATGATACCAAGGACGGCTTTATCAATTTGGATTTGATATAATACTTATCGAAGCTTTTAAGGGCTGTATATCCTACAGCCCTATTTTTATAGGATTTATGATATGAGTGTTGTTATAGTGATAGATCCGGGTCATGGTGGGGATAATCTCGGCGGTAATACGGATCTGTTCATAGAAAAAGAACTGACCATGAAGGTGGCGGATGCCATGCGTGACCGCCTTATGCAATATGATGATGTGGAAGTGTATCTTACACATGAGAATACTACAGATCCCGATCTGGGCCGTAAGGAAAGGGCAAAGATCGCCAAGGATCACGGGGCGGATTTTGTGTGTTCACTTCACTTTAATATGTCCGAGTATCATACTCTCTACGGTACGGAGGTATGGACTTCCGCGTTTGGGGAATACTATACCGCCGGGCATTCCTTTGCCGAGATCATGATGCAGGGCTTACATGAAGAACTCGGATTTTTTGACAGGGGTATCAAGACAAGGATCGGAAAAGACGGCGATGATTATTACGGCATCATCCTTAACTGTAAAAAAGAAGGCATTCCTGCAGTTATCATAGAACATTGCCATCTTGATGAGGAGAGAGATTATAATTTCCTTCTTGAGCATGGCGAAGATGCTTATCGTATATTCGGCGAACTCGATGCCGATTGTGTAGCCAAGTATTATCATCTTAAGTCTGATTCGCTGGGTGTAGATTATTCCAATTATGAAGTGCCGTATACCGAGATGCCGACTTCTGTTATGGCGCCGGATAGTACAGACCCAGAGTATTGTACGGCGGAACTTCTTTACTGCGATACTGCAGAAGGAACTGCGCAGATTCGTATAGCATCTGCCGATCCTGATTCTCCCATGCAATACTACAGTCTGTCGTATGACGGTGGTGAGACATTCGGACTGCTTTTACCATGGAGTGATGATGTCGATGCAACTGAGCCTTCAGACAGCGAATATATTACGGTATATGCCGACTTAAG
>JAEEGL012469918.1_pt1 | contig 15116 bp, 7 predicted proteins | sample 9134231 | NCBI WGS metagenome assembly JAEEGL01 (sample SAMN16246548, study PRJNA631951) | gut metagenome | biome: gut microbiome; feature: rumen; material: fiber-attached | host: Bos | place: Iran: Karaj | collected 2018-10 | reverse complement strand
TTTAATTATTTATAAAAAATAACTGAAAATTTTTTTAATTTAAAATAAATGATGGGGATTGGGGATTGGGGATTTGGGATTGGGCCCAATCCCCAATCCCCAATCCCCAATTCCCAATATATTCAATATTTTTCAAATTATATTTTAATTATTTTAAAAAAAAACAATTTATTTTTCAAAATATATAAATAGGAAAATTATATTAATAAATACTTATAATTTATAATTTAAAATTATTTAATTATATCATAAACATAAAATACTTTAAAATAGAAATTCATATAAAAAAATTAATTAAAAATCTTCAAACCAATTTTTTTTTTCTTTATTATATATATTTTCATCAATATTTTCTATAACAATATCTTTATCAATGGAAAAATTATCTTGATTATTACCAAAATATTCATTTTCTCCAATTTTTTCTTTTTGAATAAATTCAACAAAAGGATTTTTTAAATTAGTTAACATTTTTCTTTTATTACATTTAACAACTTTAGGTATAAAAGGAGCTCTTATTTTTTTCATTTTTAATTCTTCAAAATTAATATCTTTAAAGAATTCATCACTAGAAATTTTATTTAAAGAACAATATCTTAAATTAGTATCTTTAACTAATAATTTTTGTAAAAAATTACTAAAAATTCCATTATCAATTTTACTAAAAGGAATTTTAATATTTTTATTTAAAATTTCTTTATATAAACTATCAGGTTCTTTAGTATTATTCCCAAATGGATATTCTTCATAAAAAAGATAATATAAAACAATACCAACACTCCAATAATCACAAGAATATGAATAATTTTCACCATTTAAAATTTCAGGTGCTATAAACATAGGAGTTCCTATAATTGTTTTTGTGTAATTGTTTTTTATTCTTTTACTACATGAAAAATCAATTAATTTAATATAACCTTTTTCATCTATTATAATATTTTCTGGTTTTATATCTCTGTGTATAATACCAAATGATTTTAAAGAATCTAATATTAAAAATAATATTCCACTAAAGAATTTTATTGTTGTTAAATCATTTGATTTATCTATAATTTCAATATAATCTCTTAATGATATTCCTGATATATATTCCTCAATAAAAAAACACCATGAATTATTTTTTAATGTTTTTACATATTTAACAATGAATTTATTGTCTAATCTTTTTGATGCTTTTTTTTCATTTATTATTCTTGGAATTATATTATTTTGATTTGAAAAATTAAATCCTCCTATATAAACTGCTTTTAAAATATATATAGATAATTTATTATGAACTAAATAAATATTACTATTTTTTCCTTTGTATATTGATTGTATATGATATAAATCTTTAGGTAAAATTTCTGAATTTTCTAAACATAATTTTTTTTTTATTTTTTTATTTAAATGTGGATTTGCCATTAATAAATAAAAATATGTTTTATCCATTTCATAAAATTTTGAGTTTTTTTCTGAACACTTAATTTCAATTTTAGATTGTTTTTCATCTAATACTAAAACTTCACCAAATGAATTTCCTTTATGATATTCTTTAAATGTTTTACCATCAATAATCATTTTAGCACTTCCACTATTAATAAAATAAATTTTTTCATTTATTTCTCCTATTTTAACAATTATATCATTCTTTTGATAAATATTTAATTCTAAATATTTTGCTATTTCATATAAACAATATTCAGTAATATTTTGAAATAAAAAAATATCTCTTAATCTACCAACCCATTTTTTAAAAGATAAATTATTAATAAAAATAGATTCTTTAAAATTATTATATGAACATTCAAAAGTAAATAAATGATTAGTATTAACTATTATATTATCAATTTTTTCCTCTAATAATAAAACTTTTCCTATTATATCTCTATTTTTCAGAGTTAAACTTTTTGTTTTTGAAACATGTTTAATTGCAATTCCTGATATTATAATTATTATATTATCTTTTGAAAGATATGTACCTCTTTTATGTTCTTCAATTGTAAATTGTGAATAAACAGAATTAATGCATTCTTTTGGAATAATATGACTAAAAAAATAATCTTTTAAAAGAGTTTGTTTAAAAAAAGAAAAAAGTATTTTATATTTAAATTCAATACCAAAAGTTTCAATTAAAGCATTTACATAAAAAATATTAAAAATAGTATCTTCTTTAGCAATGATTTTATATTGATTTTGATTTCTAATAAGATTATAATAAATATTATTATCATTTTGAAATTCAACAAAACAATTTTTAATACCACAAATTTCTCCTGTTTGATATTTATCAATTTCTTTATTTTTTATATCAAAAATTGAAAGTTCACCATTAATAATTTCAAACAAACAATTTGATTCATTAATAACTTGTCCTTTTCTAACATTCATATTAATTGTTAATAAATTTAAATTTAATTTTGTATTGTTATCTAAATGTTGAAATAATTCAAATTCTGTTTCTTTATTAATTAAAAATTTATCTTTAAAATAAGAAAAAGTAATTTCATCAATTGAATAAAAAGAAACATTTGTTAAAGTAGTTGCAGTATAAGTTCTAATTATTCTTTCTTTTAATAAAGCCAATTCTCCAAAAATTGTTCCATCTTTAATTATTAATATTTTATTTCCTTTTTCAGAAGTTAATTTTACTTCTCCACTTTTTAAAATAAATAAACAACTTCCCTCATCTCCTTCATAAAAAATTGTTGTATTTTCTTCTATTTGAAATACTTTTATTTCTTTAAATAAAAAAGATAAAATTTCTTTATCAATTCTATGAAAAAAGTAATGATGCAAAAATATTTTTGCTAAAGTAATTTCTTCCTCTCTTGATAATTCTTGTTCTTTAATTTCATATTTAATATTAAAATCTTGAACTGTATCTATTTTTTCCATTTTGGAAGAATCTTTTTTTTGTAAAGTTCTAAATTTTGAATAAGTATCTTTTTTTTTAATTTCTAAATGATTACTTTTTATATTATTTTTTGAATCATTATTATTGGGTAAAATTAAAGAATATTTTTCATTTAATACATTATTATTTGGCATTATTGTTTTTTCTACATCAACAACAGATTCATCTAAAGAATATTTTTGTTTTTTTTCTTGAATTTCATTTGAGATTTGTTTACTTGAATTAATTTCTATAGTTTGACTTAATTTTCCTCTTATTGTTTTTGCTTTTATTATTTGTTCTGTTGTCATTTTTGAAATTCTTCTTTGAATATTAATATCTAAATTATTTACATTTTTATATGAATGAAGTTTTAATATTGTTTTTTTAGCTCCACCTACATAATTAATATCAAATTGAGGGACAAATAAATCAGAATGTGCTGAAGTTTGTATATTTTTATGACATAATCCGGAACAATTTCCCATTATTTAATTATTTTAATTTTTTATATTGTTATTTTCAAAAAATATTTTTAGTTTAAATATTAAATTATCATTTTATTAGGAAATTATTTTATATAATTTTAGTTTTAATATTTTTTAATAATTTTTTTATTAATAATATTTTAAAAAAATGTAACAAAAATTATATAATTTTAAATTAATATTAATATTATAATGAATAAAACAACAGACAAAATATTTAATAGACCAATGACAGGAAATTTATCAATTCCAATATTAAATAAAAGTCCACAACAATTTTTAAAAAAAATAAGAAGTTATTCAAATGAGAATACTAAAAATAAAAATGGGAATTATATCTTAACTTTAAATAATAATGATATAAAAAAAGTTCAAAAAGGAACAAATTTTCAAAAACAATATAAAAGGAGAACTAAAGAAGAATTAAAAGAAATTTTTTCAAGAAAATTAAATTTTAATAAAAAAAACCTTGTTTTAGATAATAATATAATAGAAAATAATATAGATGAAGAAATAAATTATAAAACAAAAGAATTAAAAAAAATAAAATCAGAAAAATTTAAAAAAATAAAAAACCAAGAATTAATAAATCAAATGAATAAAACAGAATATAAAAACGATAAATATCTTCCAACAAATCTAATGTATCATATAAAAAATTTAAAAAAAGAAACAATAAAAAATAAAATTCAAATAAATAATCTCACTGAAAAAAATTCAAAAATAGAATCAAATTATTCTTCTGATATTTTTTTTTTAAAACCATTTAATGAGAAAAAAGAAGGAAAAAAAAAGAATTTTTTTAGAAAAAAAAATGAATTAATGATGTCAAGTGATATTTTTAATAGACAAAATCCAATATCAACATATGAATATAAAAAATCAGGAGAAAAACAATTAATTACTATTTCAAATAAAAAAACATTTAATTCAAATACTGAAAATAATAGTTTTTTTCAAGAAATAAAACAAAATATACCTTCTTCAATTACTTCAAGTAATAGTTTTTTTAATATTTTATCTCCTGATAAAAAAAATGAATTTTATCATAATCAGAGTATTAAAATTTATTTTAAACCAACTAATATAAGTCAATATTATGATTCAGTTAAAATTAGTAAAAAATATTCAAAACCATATCAAAAAGCTTATTCAGAAAATAAAAAAATATTTCATAAAACAAATAATATGTGTAGCGAATATTTAAATAATTATAATTCAGGAAAGGATCTTTATAAAAAACCTTTTGCATATAATTATCAATTGAAATAAATATTTTTTTGAAAGTATTTAATTTTTTGTCTTTATTTTTTTAGATAAATAATTAAAATTTAAATAATAAAAAAAAAATAAAATGGAAATTGATGAAAGTGAAAGTAAGAATAGTGAATTAGAAAATGATAGTTTAAATAATGAAGATGTAAATGATGAAATTAATACAAGTAGAAAAAAAGAAAATAATAAATTATTTTTAAATAAAGATTTTCAAAATAATATAATGAAAATAGAATCGGATAATTTATTAGATAAAATTTCAAATAGTAAATATACATGTGAAGAAAAAGAAATAATTTTTAGAAATTATATTCCTAAAGATAAAAATTATAAGGTTGAAAAAAATAATTATTTTGATTTAGTTAACCAAAAAGAAAAAGAAATGAATATAAATGAAAGAAAGGATATAAAAAATTTTTTAGAGTTAGAAAAAAATCCATTAAATATAATCCCAGGAAAAAATAATTTAGATTTAAAAAGAAATATAGCAGAAAGATATAATATATTAAAAACAATGACAAATAACGTAATAAAAGATATTATAAAACAAAAAATAGAAAATCAAAATAAATAATAATTTACCACAAAAATATATAAAAAATATATATTAATTATCATATCTATAAATACATTTAAATAAATTTTGATTAGATTTAAAAATCATATTATTAAAAATTTCAGTGTCTTCATTAATCATTAACCAAGTACCATTTGTTGAAGGAGTAACAAGATTATTATCTTTAATATTCCCATCTTTAATTAACCAACCAAGATTTTCTTTATAAAAAATAGTACAATGTATTCTACTTAATAATTGATCATTAATATAAACATCATTATTTAAATCTCTTCCTATATATAATTTAATTTTATTTAATGGATTAAAAGACACTTTGTCATAGTTAATATTAGGATTAAAAACTTTAATAAATAAAATATCTGAATTTTCAATTTTTAAATTTTGAATTTTATCATCATCATTATATGTAAAAACAATATATGAATTTCCAATATTAATAAAGAAATTATCTTTAATTATTGTTTGAGAAATTAACTTTTTAAAAGTACCAAATCCACATCCTAAATCCAAAATATGATACTTTAAAGTATAAGGATTGAATTTAATTTGAAAATGTTTTCCTATGAATCTCTCTTCAAAAAAAGGTTCTTTTGGTTTTAGCATAAAATCTATTTTATTAATATCATTAGGAGGAAAATAACCAAAAAAAGTATAACCATCTCTTTCATTTCTTAAAGAATTTTCAATCATTCCTAAAGGATCTAATTGAATTATTTCACCTTTTTTTAGTGTTGCAGAATTTAAAATTTCAATATTTAATTTTGGTGATTTTGAATATACATTTTGTATATTATTTATATAATTAATATCAATTAATTCTTCTTCTTTCTTTATTCCTTGTTTATATTCATTATTTTTTGGATTGTTATTATTATATAATGTATTTTCTTTAATTGTTTCATTATTTGTATTATTTAATAAAGAATTTAATTTATTTTTTGATATATTCCTTGAAAGGTGATTTTGATTAATTAAAATATTTTTTTCTTTTTCCCTTTTATTATTAGCAATTATATATTTTTGTTCTTTTAATTTTCCTGTAATTAATTCACTTCCTTTACTTCTTGTTGAATCTATACAACACTATCTTAGATTATTTTAAATTTAACTACTTCAATATGTCCCATTTTTATTTTTGTAAAAAAAATGAATATAAATTTAAAATTAGTTTAAATAATTAATTTTAAAATTTAATTATATATATTTATAATATACACTTTAGTTTCTTTATTTGAATAGATTTAAATATTTTTTTATTATTTCAATTGATTCATCTGATAATATTTTATTTTGTTTATTTTTAATATTTGTGTTATATTCATTTAATAGATCATTTAATATTTGTCTACTTATTTTTGAAGAATTTAAAGCATTATTTGCTTTTTTAATTAATAATTTATTATCTGATAAAAGAGTAATTAATGCTTCTTTTATTTCATCAAAATATTTTATATAAATTTTTTTATAAATTGAATTTTCTTTTTCGACTTTGATTAACATTTTATTAATTATTGAATTAATAAAATTAATTTTATCATTCATTAAAACTTTACAAGAATTTAAATATTTATCTAAATCATTATTATTTAACTCAATATTATTTTGATTTTCTAAATAAAGAAATAATTTATTTTTAGGTGTATTTCTTGTTGTATTTGGTTTTTGAGGAGAATTTAAAAAACCATTATTTTTATTTTGATATTCAAATGAATTACTCAAATTTAAAATTATTTTTTTATCTTCATCAATCTGTTCTTTTAATCTTTTATTTTCAATTAAAAGTGAATTTAATTGAGTGATTTGAATTTTTTGAATATTATCATAATTTTTAATTTCTTGATTTTTTTCAAAATTTATTTTAGAATAATTTTTATTCATTCTATTTATTTTTTGAAGTTTTTCATTTTTATCTTTTAATTCACCATTTTCTTTCATTAATATTTCAATTATTCTTTTTAATTTTTCACTATGATTATTCTCTTTAATATTTTTTTTATTATTATCTTTACAAACTAATATTGATATATTATTTTTATATTGTTCAAGCATTTTATCATATGTTAATATAATTTTCCCAATTTCTTTTTCATAATATTCAATTAATTCTATTGTATTATTATTTTTAATTGAGTTTAATTTTGCTTTAAGACAAATAATTTCTTTTGTTGATTCATCTAATTGTTTTATTAGTTTATCTATTTGTTCTTTACTTTTTCTTTCTTGATTTTTAATTGTATTTTGATATTGTTCTATCAATTTATTTTTTTCTTCAATAATTTTAATTATTGGTGATGAATTAGAAATATTTTCACAAGTATTATTTTTTATATTCACATAATTACTTGTATTATTACTTGATAAATAATCTTCAATACTTTGAGAAAAATTCATTTATTTTAAAAAAAAATTTTTCATTTTATTAAAAATAATATAAAGAAAAAAATAAAATAAAAAAATGAATAAATATGATAATAAAGAAATGAATAATAATCAAGGTAATTCTATTATATCTAAAAGTCCATTAATGCCTAATCAACAAATTATTGAAAATTTAAATAAAAGAAATAGTAAAATGAATGATATTGAAAATATGATTTTAAATAATATTGAATTTTCATATAATTTTTTAACTCCAAAACAAGATTCAAAAATTTTTGAATTTAATTATCAAATAAATTATTTTAATAATCTTATTACATGTGAAGAATTTGATAAAATAAAAGAGAGAAAAATTCGTTTATTAATTACAATTGACTTAAGTGATGATTGTTCTGCAAATGGAGTATTACTAAATAAAACTTTAGATTTTTTATTATCAAATATTATGAAATTAAAAAAATTTAAATTAACAAAACAAAATATTGTCTTTTTTATATTTTTTGAAGAAATAAATATGATAGAAAATTATGAATATTTTTTTAAACACCAAGATAAAAAAGATAACATAGTATTTGGAAATATAATGCAATATTTTAATTATGATATTTATTTATTTAATACTAAATTTGGTTTTGATATAATAAATTCAATATATGAAAAAGAAAATAATTTATTTGTTTTAAAATTAAAAAATGGAATAAGATTTAGAAATCCAGAAACAATTCATTCATTAATTGAAAGTGCAATAATAAAAGAAGATAAAAAAAGATCTTTAATTATTCCAGTAATTGAAATAGAATCTATAAATGATCAACCACAAAATCTTTTTACTGAATTTGAAAATTATGAAAATTTCCTTTATAATTTATATGATTTAAATTATTTTGATATGAGTATTTCAATACCAGAAAATAATTATGTTACTTTTTATAATATTGATAAAAAAAATATTGATACATTTAATCAGTTTTATGCATCAATATTTTTTACTGATTATGTAAATAATCATTCATTACCAATTTTTATAAAAGAATCAGGATTTAATGTTATTTTTGCAAGTGGAATTATTTGTTATAAAAATAGAAATCATATTACTTTTTCACAAATGAAAATTCATTATATAAATAAAAAATCAAATGATTTTTTAGTTTTAAATGATTTAACAAAGAATTTTTCAGATTTTCCATTTTTAAATCAATTAATGATAATTCATAGATATATTGGAATAGGTTTTTCATTTCTCTATCCATCATTTTCAACTTTGTTTATATTTTGTATTTTTGCAGAAGCGTTTAAATCAAAAGATTCTAAATCAGCTTTCTTTTTTTCATGTATAAATATTTTTTTTATTATATTAATTATTTTCACTGGGTATATTCCAAAAAATATTGAAGAAGAAAATGATATTTATGAATATCAAAGTAGTATTGATGAAATGAATTCAATTTACTTTTTTATTTATGATGTTTATTATATATTTATTTTATTTTGTTCTTTTTTTTCTTTATATAATATTGATCATAATAAACCATTTAGTTCATATAAATTTAATATAAGTATGTGTTTATCTTTAATTCTTATTAATTTTTTTGTTTCCATTATTCCACTTTTGTTTTATATTAAAAGTTATTCTAAAAAAATAATTAAGTCTTTAAAATATCTTTTTTTAGCTTGTCCTGGATATAATGGATTATTTAATATTCTAGCAATTGTAAATTCTTTTAAAAATAATTCATCAAAATCTATTTGCATTTTATTAATGTATATTTTTAATGGGTTTATTTTAATATTTGGATATTGTTTAAATACAAGAAAAAGAAGAATTCATTTTGTAGAAACTTTATCAATCATTTTTACAATATATAATACAATAAAAGTAATTTGTATTAGTATTAATAATTTTGTAAATAATGATGGTTTTTATGAAACCGAAGATGATAATATTGAAAATGTTAAAATTCTTGATGAATTAAAACAAAGTAAAACTAATGATTTTAAAATAGAAATGGCCCAAGTAAAATCAGATAAAAATAATACACAAGATGATAAAGGGAATAAAGAAGAAAAAGAGAAAACTTTTGATAAAGAGAATAGTAAAAAAAATCCTATAAGACAAGAAGATATTTCAATTCAATTTGAAAATGGTGAAAATAATTAATTTTTTTGTATAAAAATATTTTAATTTTTTAAAATATAAATAAAATTAAATGATTTACTTCAAGTGAATTTTATAATGAAATATTTTTTTTAATAGATAAAATGATTAATATTAAAAATTAAAAATAAATATGTTTAAAGGCAAAAAGCGTTTAAATTTGTAAGGTTTAAAAAAATAATTAATTTAATAGGCCAAATGTAAATTTATCATCATTATTTGGAAAAAATAATATTAGAAAAAGAAATTTAGTACATAGAGAAACAAATATTTTAAAATACCCAAATAATCAAACTTTAAATCCACCATCAAGAAATAAAAAAAGTAAAATTTCATTAAATTCTTTTTTAAATTCAATTGATAATCCCAAAATTAAGAATAATAAAACAATAGAAACATCTTCTATGAGAAATTTTTCAAGTTTTAGAAAAATACCAAATATGATGAATTTAAAAGGAAAAAATAATCAACATTTATCTATTAAAAATAGTAGAATTAATAGTCCTATTAAACCAAATCATAATTTAATATTAAGTGAAGATTATTCAAGTCAAAATAGAACATTTAATATAAATAATAATAATGCAATGAGTCCATATTCAGCTGTTCAAAGAAATAATTTTTTATTAAATCCATATAAAAGTGCATATGATATTAATAATAATAATAATAGTAATAATAATAATGATATTGAAAATAATGAATTAGAAAAAATACATGAAAATAATGTTTTATTTAAAAGATCAATGTCAAAAATTAAACTACAAAGAGGTTATTCAAAATCAGGATATGATTCTCCTTTTTTAAGAAAAATAGAAAAAAAGAAAAAAAATTATACAAATACAAATTTAGTGAATATTCTTAATGGGAATAATGACAAAAATGTAGAAATAAATTTTAATAAATATGAAATTAAAATATTATCAGAACAACAAAAAAAAAATTTATTAAATAACCAATTAATAAATAATGAATCTTCAGAAAGTAAATTTAATTCAATTAATTCAATTAATTCTAATAATGAATCAATAAAATCAGATGAAAATGATAATGGATTTATCTTATCAAGAAATAAAAAAGGTAAACATCAAAGAAATGAATTTAATTTACGTTTTAGAAGAAAAAATACAAAAAAAAAAATATCATTAAATACAGAAAATAGAAGAATACAAAATAATAATTCAAAAGATACTTTTTCAACATCTAAAAATGATACTTTTAATAATATTTCAAGTTTAAATAGATCAAGAAATAGAAATATGAAAAGATTTTCATTTTCAAATGAAGAAAATTTAAGTACTTCAAATCAATTAATGAGAGAAACTTTAACATCAAAACCAAGAACTCTTGTTTTAAGTCATCCTTTAAGAAATATTAGTAATAGTCAAAGTGAAAATGAAGAATTATTTCCTAAAAAAGTTAAAACAATGAAAAATACTATTACTGATAGTGATAGTAATTATCATTTAAAAAAAGAAGGTTATATTAATAAATTAAACAGTTGGCATAAGAAAAAAGTTTTATCTAGTAAAAGATATTCTCAAATATTTTTTGGTTCAAAAAATAAAAAAAGTGATGATTATTTAAGTAATCAAATTTTAAATCACAAAAAAGAACAAACATCATATCAAATAAACCAATTAAAAGATAGTTTATTAAACAAACAATATTTACCAATAACAAATATGAATTTTGAAAATAATCAAAAAGCTATAAATTTTAATAATTCAAATTCAGAAGAAGAAAATGAATTAATAGATGATGAAGATAATGATAATAATAATAATATTAAAAATTATAAACAATATAGAAGTTCATATATTGAGACATTATCTCCTGAACAAGCATTATCTTTATTATCAATAGATAATAATTCTTATAAAACTGAAAATCCAATTAAATATATAGAAGAAGGAGATAATAATAAAATAAAAAAATCAAATAAAAGATTTATAAAACAATTATCAAGAATTCCAGAAGTTAAAGAAAGAAGAAATAATGATAATAGTTTATTTGGTACTTTCAAAATTCAATCTACTAAATTATTAGTTAATCAATCTACAATAAAAGAACATCAAGAAAAAAAAATTTTAAATCAAAGTTTACCTTTACCTAAAACAAGTGATTTAAATATTAAATTTCATAAAAAAAAGAAGAAAGAATATATTAAATTACCAAGTGAAGAATTAATGGATAATCCAAGTGATGATTCTAATGAAACTAATTCATATAGTTTTAATCATTCAAAAGGATCATATAAATTTTTTAATACAAGATGTAATTCAGTAAAATATTCAATTCAAGAATTTAAATTTCAGAGGAATAATCTTTTTATATTAGAAAAGTCAAAAAAATTAATTGAATATTTATCTCAAGATATTGAAGATAGTATTAATATGATTAGTTTTAATACTGATTATACAAAAGATGATTTTGTTTGTGTGATTCTTGAACATAATAAAAAAAAATTAGAAAAAATTGAAGAAGAAAATGATGAGATGATAGAAGAAAAAGAATATGAAACTTTAAAATTTAAAAAACATTTATTTACAAGTAAATTTATTCCATTATCAACAAAAGAAAGAATAATGAATTATTTTCTTTTAAGAATTTTATTTTTAAAACGAAAAAAAAACAGAATAAAAATAACTTTACCATTATATATAAAAGATTTAATACTTGAAAAAAATTTTAATATTAATTTATATGATAATATAATAAATGGTAAATATTTATTAAAAGATCTTTCAGAAGAAGCAAATGGAGAAAAAATAACAAAACATTTTTTAATTGAGAAAAAAAAGAAAAAAACACCACAAAAAAAAAATTCAAATCCAAAAATGCCTTTTATTTTCTTATTTCCTTTATTAGAATATATAAACAAATTTTTAATATTTGATTCCATTGAAGTAAATTGTCAAAATATTTACATAGAAAAAATAAAATTTGTATTAAGACAAAATTCACTTTTCAATATTAAAAAAATCCAAAAATATCAAACTAAAAAATCATTTAATCATTTTGAAAGAAGACGAATGTCATTTTCAACAAATAAAACATTTACAACAAGAAAAGATCGTAAAAAAAAATCAACAATAATAACAAATGAAGGAATATTACAAAAAAATTTTTTTAGTCGAAGAAGAAATGCATTAGTAAATGAACAATTATTAAAATTTCGTCAACAAAAAAAATTAAAAAAATTAACATATTTAAGAAAAAGAGGTGAAGTATTATTTCAAAGTCCATTAAAAATAAAAAGAAATCACAAAAATGCAAATTTAATAGAACAATCAGTAATAAGAAGAGTATTTAATAGAGAAAGTATGATGTATGAAACACATAAAATTAAATCTGAATTAATAAAAGGCGCAAATACATTTATTGAAATTTTATTTTTATATATTAAAGATGGAAATTATCAAAATTTTCAAGATATGTTTCAAAAATTTAATCCTGGAATTGAAGAAAGAGATGAAAATCAAAATTCTTTTTTAAATATTGCTGTACAATGTGGTTGTAAAGAAATTATTCTTTTTTTACTTGAAAGAGGAGCTAATACTAATTCACAAAATAAAAAATTAAATACTCCTTTACATTATGCTTTAAGTTTTCAAAATTATGATATTGCTGATTTACTTTTAAAGTATGGAGCTGATGAAAGTATTAAAAATTCAGTTGGGTTGACACCTTGGCAATGTTTGAAAAGTACTCAAACTATGATATAAATGTCTTTTTTTTTTTGTTTTGCTTTTTTTTTGTTTTTTTTTTTTTGGTTTATATAAATATTATTTTTTTTTTCTTGTTAGGTTTTATTTTATTTTTTGATTGTTTTTTTTATGGACTATTGTTTTTTCAATTTGTATGATTGATAAATTCAAATTATATTTATATAGAGTTTTTGGATATTTTTATTATTTATAAAATGTTAAGTGATAAATGAAATAATATTAAAAAAATAATAAAACTAGTAAACCAATATTTTAAGTGTATTAATTGGAAATTAAAAAATTCAAATCTTATTAAATATAATTCATTATATTATATAAAAATATTTTTTTAAATTTGAATATTATTTAATAATAAGATTTTTAAAAATTTTATTTAATATTTCTAAATAATTCCTAAATGAATATAATAACATAAATATTAATATAGCTATTCAAAAACATATAAGAAAATAATTTTCAACCAAAAAGATAAAATATTAAAAAATCACATTTTATTTTTTATCATTATTTTCCTTTATTTTTTCTTTTTCCTTTCCAGAATCCTCTAAAATAATTTTACTATTATCATTAGTTGACAAATCTAAACTATGTGAATGTCCAATATCCTTATCATCAACATTATAACTTTCTTTTAAATTTTTCAAATCCTCTAAATTAATATTATTAATAACATTATTTAACACATCAAAATTTTGTGAATGTCCAATATCCTTATCATTATCATAATAACTTTCTTTTAAATTTTCATCTTTTAAAAAATAATCATCATTATTTCCATTATTTAAATGTTTAGCAAAAAAAGTACCAATTTTATCAACAATATCTCTAGGTCTAGGACTATTATGTCCTCCTTTACAACTATATATACTTTTTTCCCCTCCATATTTTTCACATAATTCAATAGTATGTTCAATATTAATTAATTCATCATTTAAAGCATGAATAAAAATAGCAGGAATTGTAGTTTTTTCAGCACAATTAATAGGTTTTAATTTATAAATATCCAATCCATTTTTTTTCTTAATAGTACTTCTTACTATACTCATAGCAACATCAATTAGAAAATTAGGAATTTTAGAAACATGTTTTAAACACAATTCTTTAGCTAATTTTGAAAAATCAGCAAATGGTGAATCCATACAAATTGCTTTTATTCTATTATCATGATGTGCATATAACATTGTAGTAGCTGCTCCCATTGAACGACCCCATAAACCAATTTTACCTACTCCAGGTATTCTCTCTAAGAAATCAATTACTGTTTTAATATCATCTTTCTCATGATAACCTAATGATATATATTCACCTTCTGAAATTCCACTTCCTGCAAAATCAAATATAAATAAATTTATATCATTTTTTAAGAGAATATGTGCCATTCTAAGACCTTCTAAACGAGATGAGGAATTTCCATGAAGATAAATTACAACTGGCATTTCTTCTCGAGGACGACATTCTGGATCTGGTTGAATGAATGAACATTTTAAGGCGAAACCTTCTGATGATATTATTGAGTAATCTGAACGTGTGTATGTTTTACGATGATAAATAAAATGGTTTTCACCTAAATCTTCTTCTGTGTATTCATCACGAGGAGGACGGATTATGAATTTCCATAATGTTTCATAACTAT
>JAEEGL011944421.1_pt1 | contig 15116 bp, 14 predicted proteins | sample 9134231 | NCBI WGS metagenome assembly JAEEGL01 (sample SAMN16246548, study PRJNA631951) | gut metagenome | biome: gut microbiome; feature: rumen; material: fiber-attached | host: Bos | place: Iran: Karaj | collected 2018-10 | reverse complement strand
TGTCCTGTGGACACTCCTTGTTCGTCAATACGTTTGTCTGCCTCGTTGAAATTATGGTTCAAAGCTGTCACCGTGATTCCTTGGGCTAAATTGACATGATTGCCGATGGTAACAGGTCCGATAATCGTATTATGTAGTCCGATGCGGGTGTAATCGCCGATAATAACATCGCCCACGGCGTTATTGATGCAACTGTATGACTCCACCACGCTCTTCTGTCCCAAAGAGAAACGACGATAGGGCGGGGTGTCCATCCTAACGGAAGGGTATATCTTGGATCCACGTCCCCGATGCTGGTACAGTGGAGCCAACAGCCGCACATACCATCTTGGCCGTGCATTGCGCTGGTTCATAATAAGCCAGTCCAATAGACGTTTCAGCTGCGGACTGTCTTTCAGTTTCTGGCGTATGTCGTCTGTGTTCATATTTGCATATTATTGTTCTATCAATGATTTCCATTGTTTCGTGATATGGCCTATGTCAAATCTATGAGCAATCTGTAAGGCTTCTTCCGATTTCTTCTGCCAGTCGATGTGAGTGGCTTCCATCAATTTGTCAGCAAGGTCATTGATGTCTTCGTTTTTGAAGTAGATGCCAAAGTCGCCCATGATTTCAAGGCTGGTAGGCAGGTCAGATGAAACAACGGGCAGACCATGAGCCATAGCCTCGACAAGCACTAATCCGAATCCTTCCCATCGGGAACTGAGTACATATATTTGTGCTTTGGAATAGTATTCTTGGATGTTGTTAGTAAAGGGATGGATGTGTATCCTGTTTTCTAACTGGTATTTACCGATGAGTTCTTTGTATAAAGGACCCTCATCGCCTTCTCCAACAATATCCAGTTGCCATTCGTCGTCCTTTTGTGCATAAAGTTTGAAAGCCTCGATGAGCAGGTCGAATCCTTTGTGTCGCCGTGAGAAGCGGCCAACAGCGAGGAAACGTTTCGATGTGCCGTTGGAAGGCGTACCTGGTTGTAGGGTTAGCGGATTGTAAATGACAGAGGGGGCGAACTTGGAATCATACTTCTGGTATGTTTCCATATCATGATGACAAAGCAGTACAACGTTGTCCAAACGTTGGAATTGGTGTACATAATGACGCTTCCGAAGATAGCCGATATAGAGATATTTCTTGCCAAATAGAGCTTCGTATGAGTTATGTATCCATCCAATGGTCTTGGCTCCTTTTAGGTCTTTTTTCATGGTTGCCAACCGTCCTGCCAACGGAGCATGGACACCGATGATAACGTCGTAGTGTCCGTCTTGCAGTTCCTTGGTGAGCGCTCGTCTCAATGTCGGGGGAAACGAACTTAATCCGTAGAGCATGGAAGTCCAACGGGATTGGGGTTGGAAACGCATGTATAGCCAACTATAGGCTTTGCATATTTTCTTCTCTGCTTTCGATATCTGAGGATAAGAGAAATGGCGGTAATGAAGATGAGCGCCCTCCAAACCGTATAATGAGGTGTCCTTTGTATCCGGTTTGTCGAAAGTGACAATGGTCACGTCGTATTCCTTGCCTAAAGCACTTGCAATGACGGCCGTCACACGCTGTACTCCGCCAATGCTGAAAATGCTGTCGACTAAAAAGCAGATCCTCTTCTTCATTTCAATACGCTATTTATTACAATCTCCATCTGGTGTCTCCATGAAAGATTTTGGATAGAATCTCTGATTGTCTGAGCATCCATTGAAAGATGCCGATAGAATTTAATTATCTCGTTGATATTGACAGGGCTTTCATCAGCAGGAACTTTCAGCACGTATGGCCTTTCGTCGAAATCGCTATCAGTTTCTGAATAGACGAAAGGAATACCCCGGGCCGCATATTCTCTGTTTTTCAGCGTCTTGATCTTCTGGATGCCCACCCGATGGCGGCCTAAGCTGCCAATTCCAAAGTCGCACTGGTTGAAAATAGCATCTAACTCCTCGCCGTGCTTCTTTCCGTATAGTATGACATATTGCTCCATTTTGTGGTCGGCAATAAACCGCTTGAATGTTGCTTCGCCTTCGGCTGAATAAAAGTAACCGACGACGTGAAATTTGACAATATATTCCTGTGGCTTTGAATAGTATTCAGCAAGTCCTTTGACGAGTCTGTCAAATCCATGCCATCTGTGAATCTCTGCCACTCCAATGAGGTTCAGTTCTTTGGAGGTGTCGTTTGTAGTTGACTTCATCTTAACATTGTCAAAATCAATGCCATTGGAAATTTTGATAGTCCGTTGTCCAAAGATTCGATTATAGTCCGAGAATGTTACGATGGCATCCAAGTAGCTTGCCAAACGATTCCTGAAGATTTTGTCTTGGAATACCTGATTGCTCATTCCCTGAGCTTTATATTCAGAATCGTAGGGATACGTGGGTATTTCCATCACCACCTTCATGCCGGCTCGTTTCATCTTCTTTACCATTCTGATAGTAAAGGGATTCGCATTGTGGTTGGAACGAATATATACGAACTGAATATGGTGAGCTATGGCATATTTTACAATGGGTGAAAAATGTATGCGCTTTCGGATTTTGCTTAAAGTTCCGTTCCCATAGTCAGCAATGACTGCGTTGTCCACCATCCTTTTTTTAGTACAAGTTTCATCCATGTAGCACAGATGGACTTCCATGCCACATGCTTTCAACGCATCAACCTGATATGAGATTTTTTTGCTAATCCCATTGTTCGGGTCAAAGCCGTGAAAGATAAGGAACAGTGTCTTTGTCATAGATTGTTGATTCTGAAATTTTGTGCTAAGGTAGCCATTTTTTTGTAATCTTCCAAATAATACGGTACTTTTTTGCGTTATTCAAATAAAATTTGTACATTTGCAATCAAATAGTGTATATTTGTCAAATGGAAACACGTAGATATAAAATTGTTTATTGTGCACCGGCTTTGTATTCTGCGGGTGGGGTCGAACGTGTCGTTTCTGTAAAGGCAAGCTATTTTGCTGAGGTCTATGGCTATGATGTTACAATCATTGTGACCGAAGGCAGGGATAGAGAGTGTTTTTTCCCACTGTCCGATAAGGTCAAAGTCATCAATCTTCAGTTAGGTTTTGAGGAGTTGTGGCACGCGTCGTTTCTGAAAAAAATTGTGCTTTATTTAATTAAGCAGCATAGATATAAGAAACGACTGACTACAGAATTGTTGCAGTTGCATCCTGATGTAACTATTAGCGTCTTGAGGCGTGAGATAAACTTTATCAATACTATACCTGATGGTAGTATTAAAGTAGGAGAGTTGCACGTTAACCGATCCAACTACCGTAATTTTGCCAGTCGCGATAGTAATATTGTTAAACGGCTCTTTGCACACTATTGGATGAATAACCTCATTGGGCATCTGAAGAAACTGGATTGTATGGTTGTTCTTACAAAGGCAGCCAAGAACGATTGGCCAGAACTAACAAATGTGACACTGATACCTGACCCGTTGCCTTTTTCGGTTGATGTAGTGAGTCCGTTATGTAAGAAACGTGTTATCAGCATTGGGCGATATGCATATGAGAAAGGAAACGACTTGCTTTTGAGAGCTTGGGCAAGAGTGCAGAATGAATGCGATGAGTGGGTATTGGATATCTATGGGATGGGAGAGCAGAAACCATATAGACAATTGATGGGGGATATAGGCATTGATTGTCAACGTTGCCGATTGCATGGAAGTCTCGTGGATGTGAAAGAAGTTTATCTTAATAGTGCTATCTTTGCTTTGCCGTCACGCTTTGAAGGTTTTGGCTTGGTAATCATTGAGGCTATGGCTTGCGGACTGCCTGTCATATCTTTTGATTGTGAAAATGGTCCTCGTAACATTATTACGAATGGGATAGATGGTTATCTGATTCGTCCGTTTGATGTAGTAGCTTATGCTGATAGGCTTATATCATTAATAAAGGATGCCAATCTCAGAAAAAGGGTAGGGGCAGAAGCTCGACAGACTTCATTGCAGTATAAAATTGATGATGTCGCTTTGCGCTGGAAAACATTGTTTGATAATATGGTCGACAAGTGATGAATTACGATGTAACGATAGGTATACCTGTTTATAATTCTGTTGAGTTTATTAGACGGTCTATGAATTCTGCATTGAATCAGACCTATTCGTCCATCGAATTTATTGTAGTGGATGACGGTGTAAATGATGGTACAATGGATGTTGTCTGCCAGTTCGTAAAAAAACACCCTCGAGGAAATGATATCCACATTATATCTCACCCCATTAATCAAGGTGTTTCTGTATCACGTAATGATATTATTAAGCAGGCTCAAGGCAAGTATCTGTATTTTATGGATTCTGATGATGTAATTGCAGAAAATACAATTACTTTGATGATGCAGCATGTTCGAGACAAAGATGCTGAAATCGTATTTGGCTCATACGAAAGGATTGAGAAGACAGGTATGAGAACTGTTTATCAATATCCCTTTTTACAACTATTAGGGGAGGATGAACTTGCCTGCTTTGCCTACCGCAAGTATGGTGGCATACAAGCTTCAGCATGTAACTATTTGGTAAAAACATCTGTTCTTCGTGAACATTGCCATCGGTTTATTGACAGCAACTATTGGGAGGATTTGGTTTTCACTTTCGATTTGGTAACCTTTATTTCCCGTGCCGTGCTTCTTCCAAACATTACATATACTTATCTGTGTCGGGATAATTCGCTATCTCATTATCAACGGAGAGAACAAATAACTAAGGACGAAATAATGCAGAATGTTCGTTCCGTAGATTATTTGAAGACAACGTCTTCTTTATTATATAATAAGGTGTATTTCCCCAATCGATGTTATCTGATTGCTATGACTGATTTATATATAGCAAGTAATATCCTTAAACGCGAAAAGACCATAGTTCCTCCCATTTCCAGAAAGGAAATAAGGAAGCTAATGCGTCATCCGGCAACTTGGCCCCAAATATGTCGTTTCAAACAATCTCGTTTGAAAAATATGGTTCTTTATTTCATAGGCAAAATGCCACCCTCAGTTTGTGTAATGACTATTTTGTGCTTTGCTAAAATGAAAAAGTTGATGTAAAATTTGGCAATTTACAGAAAAATGCTTATCTTCGCACACAGAAAGAAAAAAGTTACGCTATATGTCCAACTGGTATAATAAATATCTGACCATTTATGGGAAATCGTTTAAGGATATTCCCAATGATGTGCTTGATACAATAAAAGAACAGTTGGCCAGAAAACAAAGTGTAGAACCTCTCATTTCTGTTGTGGTAATTGCCTACAATGAGGAAAAACGTTTGGCAGCATGCTTGTGGTCATTGAGTGAACTACAGACGGTGTTCCCCATTGAGATACTTGGAGTAAATAATAATTCTAACGATTGTACTGAAGAATTGTATCAACGTTTAGGATTGCCCTATTTTAACGAAAAGAAGCAGAGTCCAGGCTTTGCTCGTCAGTGTGGTTTAGAGAATGCCAAGGGGAAATACCATTTCTGTATTGATGCTGATACGCTTTATCCTCCACGTTATATAGACTTGATGATGACCAAATTAGCAAGGCCAGATGTCTCATGTGTTAGTTCTTTTTGGAGTTTTTTCCCTGATGTACAACATTCTGCCCTAGGTCTTTTCTTTTTTGAATTGATTCGTGATACATTTTTGTTCGTTCAGCATTTTAAGCGTCCTGAACTATGTGTTCGTGGCATGGTTTTCGCCTTTAAAACAGATTTAGCCCGACAGGTAAAGATTCGTACTGATATACGTCGTGGTGAAGATGGCTCGTTGGCTCTCTCTCTTAAGCCTTATGGAAAGATTGCTTTTTTGTATAACCGTCAAGCCCGTCCAGTAACAGGTTATGGTACAATTGGCACTCAGTCGATGTGGCAAAGTTTTATCCATCATGTTAAGGTTCAGGGTAGGGGACTATCTCGTATTTTCTATAAAAAAGATCATTACGAAGATAGTGAAGATAATTTAGTCAAGTCTAAGTTATGAGAATTCTGTATGTTTACAGTGCCTGGGCTATCTGGGGAGGTATAGAACGTGTTCTGATAGATAAGATGAACTGTTTAGCAGATGCAGGTGGGTATGAGATTTACACCATAACGTATGATCAGGGGACTAACCCTATTCCGTTTTCATTAAGTCCCAAAGTTATTTATCGTGATCTGAATGTCATGCTGTATCACCATTACAGATATCATGGATTAAAAAAATGCTATTACAGGTATAAACTTAAAAAGTTATTGATTAAACGTCTTCAGTCTGAAATTATGGAGATTATGCCAGACGTCATAGTTTGTCCTCGTATTGATTTACTTAGCTATATCTTTAAGGTAAAGGGAAATATTCCTTTAGTCTATGAGTCTCATAGCTCTTATAGATGGATAGCAATGGAGAAAAAAGGATTTGTATGGTTCCTTAGACAACGTTATTATAATAGATTGGTTAAAAAAGTTCAAATGATTGTTGCACTTACCGAGGGCGATGCCTTAGAATGGCGAAAGGTTACGAACCATGTAAGTGTTATACCCAATGTCGTCAAGCTTAATCATAGTGGACAATATAGTAATTGTCAGTCTAAATCTGTCATTTTTGTAGGCAGATTATGCTTACAGAAAGATGTTCATAGTCTTTTGCGAATATGGTCTATAGTTCATAAGCGTTTTCCAGAATGGCAATTGCATATTTATGGTGATCGTGGGGAAGAAGCAGAGTCAATATTTCATGCTGTAGAAGGAATTGATGCGAATATTTCGATTCATGAACCTACGTCACTAATATTCGATAAGTATATAGATAGCTCCATGCTATTATTAACTTCTCTTTACGAACCATTTGGATTAGTACTTCCTGAAGCCATGAGTTGTGGCTTGCCTGTGGTGGCTTTTGATTGCCCTTATGGCCCATCGGAGATTATTATCGATGGTGTTAATGGCTTCTTAATTAGGAATCGCGATGTGCAAGAATTTGCCCAAAAGGTTTGTTTGTTGATAGAAAACCAGGAGATGCGTCTGCAATTGGGAAGGGCCGGAATTCTATCTGCTCGACGTTATGAAGCAAGTAGAATTCTTCCTATGTGGAAAGCACTTTTTCGACAACTTTCAGGGAAATGTTGAATTAGTTCGCATGTTATTTGCAAGTTTCCTAATTATTGCTTATCTTTGCACCATATAAAAGAAAATAGAGAACAAAAACAGAACAATCATGATACCAAAGATTATTCACCTTTGCTGGCTCAGTGGAGACCCCTATCCACCAAAGATTGCTAAGTGTCTTGAGAGTTGGAAGAAGTATCTGTCAGATTATGAAGTGATGCTGTGGGATACTAACCAATTCGACTTGAGTTCCTCCATTTGGGTACGTCAGGCGTTTGAGAAGAAAAAATACGCATTTGCGGCAGACTATATTCGTTTCTACGCTCTATATCACTACGGTGGCATTTATTTAGATTCTGATGTTGAGGTGCTCCGTAGTTTTGACGACTTGCTCGACCTGCCATACTTTATGGGGGCAGAGAAGGCACAGACGCCAGAGGCAGCCATTATTGGTGCAGAAAAGGGATGTGATTGGATTAAGGCTTGTTTGGACTATTATCATAATCGCCCATTCATCAATGAAGATGGTAGTTTGAATATCAAGACAGTTCCTGACATCATGATTCGTCAGATAGAGCAAATTAAACCGATTCGTGTCTTGTCCCTAGAAGATAGCTTGAATATTCGTAGGTTGGATATGCAGAAAGAGGTGTTGGAGTTTAACGATGTGTTTTTCTCACCGAAAGTTTTTGATTCTCGGAAGGTAGAAATAACGCCATACACATATGCTATCCATCATTATCAGAATTCATGGTTTTCACCTAAAGCTAAGTTTTATTATCGTGTTCGTGCCTTCTTAGTGAAACTTTTTGGCCAAAAAAACATTCGCAAGGTAGAGGTCGCTATAATGCCATGGAAATTTAAATAACAATATATATGGTGGATTTAAGTATTATTGTTCCAATTTATAATGTAGAACAATACGTTTCAAAGTGTATTGAAAGTTTGTTTTGCCAAGGGTTAGATGAAGATTGTTTTGAGGTTATTATAGTGAATGATGGAACCAAAGATCAGAGTATGGAGATAGTCTCGAACTTTGTTAATCAGCATTCTAATATTTTTGTTGTAAATCAAGTTAATCAAGGGCTGTCCGTTGCAAGAAATAATGGCCTTGCTTATGCAAAAGGTCGCTATGTCATGTTTGTGGATTCAGATGATTTTATTGTCGAGAATAGTTTGATATTATTACTTCCATTAGCTTTGAAATTTTCAGTAGATGTGCTGATAGCTGATTTCCAAAAAAAAACAGATGAGGAAATAGAAAAAAACATATTCCATCATGACAATAAAGAATATAAACCTTCCTTGATGAGAGGTAGAGAAGCGTTTCTGGATTTTTTTGATCCTTCACAGTGTTATGTCTGGCGTACGATATATCGTAAGGGTTTTATTGAAGAGAACCAGTTATCTTTTATACCGAACATTTATTTTGAGGACGTTCCTTTTACAATTGAATGTTATCTTAAAGTGGAAAAAGCCTTGTTGTTTCCACTGCCTTTTTATATTTATAGGCAACGTCAAAGTTCAATAGTATCTTCAGTTAATAGAAAGAAATTGTTGGATATGAATCAGATAATAACCCATTTGTGGAAAATGTTAGATGTGGAAAAATTATCAAAGAATGATTATAGAAAGTTGCAAGATGCAGTCTTTGTTACTTTTTCGATTGAAATGTGGTATCTTTCTCACGAAAAAGGAGTATTCCCTTTTAGGAAAGATATTATAGGAGATTTGAAAAGAAAAGTCCCGAATCTATGTTTCAGTCATGGGACTAAGCAAAAGTATATTTCTTTTTTTTATAGGTGGATGCCCTACACATATTTGTGGATTCGCTCACTTTAGACTTTCAAATAGAGATTTCCATTGTTCCATGATATGACCAACTGTAAATGCCTCAGACCGATTAATGGCGGCTTCCGAAAAAGCCTTTCTGAGCTTGGCATTTTCTATCAAGATGGACAATTTTTCTGCAAATAGATTGATATTGTCATTTTCAATCAAGAATCCACAGTGATTATCTTCAATAATACTAGAAGGTCCAAATGGACAGTTAAACGCAATGCACGGAACACCGTGTTTTAATGCTTCTAAAAGAACGAGTGCAAAACCTTCGTAGTACGAAGTCATTACACAGATGGAGCTCTTCGTATATTCATAGCTTATTGTATCTGTAAACTTATGAATAGTGATGTTTCTTATGTTATTCTTCACAACATCTTCTTTTAAGTCTTTTTCCAATTCTCCTTCTCCGAAAATATCCAGCAACCAGTCCGGATGTTTTAATTCAACAATTTTCCATATCTTTATAAGTCTGTCATAGCCTTTCTCCCATGATAAACGTCCAACGGCAATAACCCTTTTTCCTTCACACTTACTAATATGATGGATAGGCATAATAGTAAAATTGGGTATAACTTCTACCCGTTTTGCTTTATTCCACAATTCTTTATCTCCTTGAGTTAAAGTCACCACAGCATCAGCTTTTTTTTCTATCGTACGAAAATATTTTTTACGATAAAGACTTAGAAATAGCTTGGATATCAGATCCTGATGTTGGCTCATGCCTGATTGGGTGAAATGTCTGGCTTCGTGGCATTCTACGATAATCTTTGCTTCACAGTCAATGTTACATACTATGTCAGCCTTAAAATGTCCTATTCCAATCAGCATATCAGGTTTTATATGTTGTATTTCTTTCGTTAGCAATTCTCGAAGTTCTTTATTTATTGCATATTTTACCCAAAGCCTTTTTGGATATTTGTATTTATATTGCGAAAAGTATGGAAAACCAAGTTTAATTTGCTTGACTTTTTTTGAGGTGCAGAAGGAGTTTTTTTCATATGGATGTTGAATGCAGGTAATGATAGTTACGTCATAACCGAAATGATTTGCTAGGTAATTAGCCTTTTCTGTGATCATCCTTTCTGTTCCACCTTTAGTTGCTATAGTTGAATATATGTACACAATCTTCATTTTTTTTAAATGGTCTCCTTAACCGATAAACATAGAATTGACAGAGAGATGCCGATATGCTTTCCTCTATCTGAAGTGTCTGTTCTGTTTGGTTTACTGCACGTTGTTCCATAAGGAGGTAGAATGGCCCCTTTTTAGTTGTTTTCATTGTTTTCTTTGATTTCTTTTTGTTTTAATGAGATATCTATATGTCGGACGAACGAAGTCATCAAAAATCTTACCGTAGAGATATCTAAGATAGATAAGCAACATGGGAAAATGCTGGAAGACGAAAGAGAAGATCCTTTGCTTAGCATTGTCTTTGAATGTCATGTCAGGTGCCAATTCTTTTATGAATCTTATTGTTTCCTTCTTTTCAGAAAGTGGGCATTCATCTTGCGAAATGAAATAAATGGCCAACGTCAGACGCGTGAACATGTCGTTTTTAAACTTCTCAAGGAGCTGGGGTGAATGGCATAAACTTGACAATTGCCATGTCTTGACAATAGCAATGCCGAAATCGTATGCTTTATATAAGTTGAAAAAAGCTGTTGCTGACCCAGCTCTTTGTCTGTAAATATTCAGTAGTTGGGAAGTCCTAATGCATCTTTTTGCTTTAAGATAACATTCGTTTGTAAAAGGTACGTCTTGAAACTTGATACGTGGGTAAAAAGAAATGTGGTTGTTTGAAAGGAATTCTTTTCTGAAAAGGCTCCGCCACACGTAACATTCATGAGGATTAAGTTCCTCTATGAATAGTTGCTCGCCAGTCAATTCTCTGGTCGAAATATTGTCTTGCGGATGATGCTTGTAGTTGGCTATCTCATCATTGTCCATTTCCAGAAAGTTAGCAACAACAATGTCTGCTTTTGTGTCGAGTGCCAGCTTTAATAGTGAGGGAACACTGTTTTTTATTAGCAAGTCATCAGGATCAGGCATGAGGATATACTCTCCTTTGGCTACTGCAATGCCGTTGTTGCGTGCTGCGGACAACCCTTGGTTCTCCTGATTGATGACCGTGACATTATCGTGATTGCCAATGATATCGGCAATCTCTTCCATACTTCTGTCTTCAGTGCCATCATTGACAATAATGACTTCAAAGTCCGAATCATCCAAGCCTTGTCTGAAAATGCTTTCAATGCAAGGCCGAATATACTCTTCTACGTTGTAGACAGGAACTATGATAGATAGTTTAGTCATGATGGCCTACTGAATATTGATTCTTAGTTGTTTTTATGGTGCAAAGATATAAAAGATTATTGAATAATCAAATTATTTGATGGCTAAATCTTCCTAAAAGTGCAGGAAAATGATGTTTGCCAAGTAGAATGACGGGATAGAGCAGGGCTGTTATGAGGATAGCCAGCGGTATGGTCTCATACCATTGATAGCAGATGGTGCCATTGATATGGAACAGATACTCAAGGGTAAAGTTGGCGATGGTGACGAGAACGATGTGGAGGCCGATGATGACCAGCGTGCCGATGGAGAGATTGGTGATAACGGCTGATCTGTAATTGTTCAAGAGCTTGCAGCCGTAAAGTACGCCAAATAGGAATGTGACGTTGACGGGGTAGAACAGGACGATATGCAATAGATGCTGGTCTGTGTAGAAAGCATGAAGATGCCACGCAAATAGTAGGATGCTGACAGAGAAACATGAGATACAGCCAACGAAATCAAGCCTAGGTTTAGTCTTTCTGAAGAGTTGGCGCTGCCCCATGACGTATCCTATATAATAATAAGGTAGATTGCGCATCAGTCCCATTTGGGTTAGGTTTGGGGCGAAATACCAGTATTTGTTGGCTGCATAGAGGACAAAGGAAATCACGCAGAGTGTGATCATGATGTAATGTTGATGCCTCGTTTTCCGACTTAGGTCAATAATGACGTGCATAATCAAGATGGCAGGCAGATACCAAAGCGGACCGTTGAGCGGTTCGCAGAATGTGTTTTCATGTTGTAGCATGATGGTTCCGACGATGGGGCGCATGGCTGCGAAGAAATCTGGCATGGTGTTGTTCGTCAGATAGAATTTCAACAGCCAATAGGGATAGACGATGGCATTATATAATATATAAGGTATAATCAGACCGTACCAGTATTTCCGCCAATTCTCCTTGTCACTTCCACGATCTTTCTTTAGATAGCCGGAAATGAAGAAGAATATGACGATGATGACCGACTGCAGATAGCGGTAGTAGAACCACTCTTGCGATTGTGGCAAATGACAGAAGACCACCGTGCATGCCGCCAGTGCCTTTGCCCAGTCAATCCAGTTGATACGCTCTTTCATGTTGCAAAAATAATATTTTCTGCTCAAACTGCAAAGAGTTCCAGCTTTTTTTGTACTTTTGCAGTGGATATGGCAAGGCAAAGGATAGAATACATTGATGCGATGCGGGGATTCACGATGATTCTTGTGGTCTACTCGCATGTTTGTGGCTTCTGTCTGGGCGATACCCAGATGGGTTACAACGATGTGTTCTTCATGTTCCGACTGCCCTGCTTCTTCTTTATTAGCGGATGGTTGTTTGCGCGGACGGCTAATCGGCCGTTCTGGAGTGTGGCTCGCAAGAAGTTTATGGTGCAGATAGTGCCGACGTTCATCTTCTTGCTGCTGTTGGCTCCGCCTCCATTGTTCTTTAGTCGGCTTGGCGCAACCAAGGGCGGCTATTGGTTCACGTTTGCTTTATTCGAGTTTTTTCTTCTCTATATGTTGTCCATCCGTACGAGCAGGAAGTGGAGTGCGTTGCTGGCGGTCGTCTTGTCTTTCTCTGCTTTCTGTTACGACATCTATTACAACAGTTTTCTCTCGTCCTCCTATAATTTTCAATTGTCAATATTCAATTATCAATTGTCTGTAACCGACGTTTTGGGTTTCTTGAGTTATATGACTTGGCGCTACTACTTGTTTTTTTTTGTTGGCGCATGGGTAAGACGGCATTTTGAGGCTTTTCTGAGGTGGACCAGCAAGCCAATAATTATGGCGGCTATCGTATTGGGCTTTGTTGGCATGGCCATGATTCCTCATGCGGAAAGCATCCCCCTCCTATATCTCGTATTTGCACTTGGAGGCATTTTGGGCATGGTGATGATTTTCACCCTTTTCCGCCTGCTGTACTCCCCCCACCTCTTACCTCTTACCTTTTACCTCTCACCTTTAATATATATAGGTACGCGAACATTAGATATATATCTGCTCCATTATTTCTTCCTGCCAAGGTTTCTGATGTCTTATGGCGAACAACTCCGTTCCTATGATTGCAAACCATTGGAACTCGTGTTTGCCTTGGCCGTAGCACTTGTTGTTGTTGCCATTTGCCTGTTGGTGAGCTATGTTATACGTCTCAGCCCATTCTTGGGTCATTACTTGTTTGGCGTGAAATATGAGACAAAGAAGTAGCGTTTCACAGTTCGATTTCATCAGTCAGTTGCGCTTCCCGCTGATTGTGCTGGTTACTTTTGCTCATAGCTACAGCGGGGTGAGCGCTGACTATAGCTTGTTGGCAGACTGGGATACGTATGAGTTTCTGAAGTTGCTGAACAGTCAGACGCTGGTGAAGGTGGCGGTTCCCGTGTTTTACATCATTTCCGGTTATCTCTTCTTCGTCAATGTCAAGGAATGGAGTGGCCAGGTGTATCGACAGAAAATCATGAGGCGGGTCAGGACGTTGCTGATTCCCTATCTGTTGTGGAATCTGCTGATGGCATGGAAGTTGCGGGTGTTTAGCTGGGATGCGTTTTGGGCGTTCTGGAAATCTGCGGGCGTCCAGATTGACTGGTTTGGGCATGAACAGTTGATGACGGCTCCAGCCAATATGCCGCTGTGGTTCCTGCGCGACTTGATGATTGTTTCGCTGCTGACGCCTATTATATATATAGGTATCAAGAAATTAGGTGGCTGGCTGTTGGCAGGGTTGACGGTGTTCTATCTTTCGGGTGTATGTGCTTTTGTCCCAGGGCTTTCGGCCTATGGCGTCTTTTTCTTTACGCTTGGCTCGTTTTTGGGTATTCGGAAGATGGATCTGGTCAAGACGATGCTGCGATTTGAAAGACCAGCCTACGTATTGTCCTTCCTGTTAGTGTTTGCAATGATGCTGACTTATCGTTCGGTAGCGTTTTCCTCTGTTATGCTTTGTTTCCGTATAGTTGGTGCTGTGGCTGTGTTTTGCCTGGCCTATCGCATATTGGCTTTGACCAACGGACGGTTGCCGGCAGTTGTATGCGAGTCTTCCTATTTCATCTATCTGGCTCACTTCGTCTTCTTCATGTCATTTGTCGATGACTTGATATTCTGGATAATGGGCAGTCAGGATACGTTTGCCCTTAGTGTCCACTATCTGTTGGCCCCTCTGTTGAAGGTGGCTGTCTTGGTGGCTGTGTATGCTGTTTATCGTTTTTCCGTCAAAATAGTAAGAAAAAACTTAGATAAAGGGTGACACGCTGACACAACCCCGATGTACAAAGGCTATGCAACGTTTTGAAGGGTGTCACAGGGTGACACAACGCTGACACATTGTCAGCGGGACTTAGGGCCGTCTAAAGTCAGGCGGAAGGCCGTCCGAAGCGAGGGTTTATGGTAGGTAAACCCATGAATTCTCGAGAGAATTTGAGAGTTTGGGTAGGGTAAAGTGAAGGTAAGTCGGTGGGTAAGGCTGCAATTCTCTCGAGAATTTAGTGGTTTTTGGCATGGTTTTTGCTGTTTAGGTGTATGGATTGATTAACTTTAGTCGTATGGAAAGCAACGTAAAACTATTGATGAAATATCTCTATCGCAACGTATGGCGTGAGAAGTATGTAACTCTCAGCGAGGTCTGTTCCTGGATTCGTCAGGGCAAATACCTGGGGCGGGTGGATGCCGTGAGGGGACTCTGTGAGGTGCCGACGGCCATAGGCATGGCCAGTGGCGGCATTGCGGCAGACTATCTGCCGAAGATACTGCCTGCACAGGGCGAAAAGGGTGTCTATACGGGGCTTGTGCTGCTGTCGTTTCACGTCGGTGGTGGACTTGCGGCATTAGAGCAGCTTCGCAAGGAGGTGAACCTGTGGGAGCAGACACTCGTGTCGTTCATCGGCCCCAGCGGAAAGTCGCTGAAGGTGCTC
>JAEEGL011719060.1_pt1 | contig 15116 bp, 10 predicted proteins | sample 9134231 | NCBI WGS metagenome assembly JAEEGL01 (sample SAMN16246548, study PRJNA631951) | gut metagenome | biome: gut microbiome; feature: rumen; material: fiber-attached | host: Bos | place: Iran: Karaj | collected 2018-10 | reverse complement strand
TTGAGTTCGAGGGCGTTGCACAGCAGCACCGCGTAGGAGAACGAGCCGGGGATGGGGACGGGGTGGCCGTTCCCGTCCAGCGCCTCGTACTCGAAGAGGACCACGATCCGCAGCTGCCGCGTCCCCGCCTCGCCGCCGTTCCTGCCCTTGCGTCCCTTTGTGTCGGCATGGGTGGCGGGGACGCCCGTGCCGTCGACGAGGATGACAAGCGTCCGCCCGACCTTCCGACCGCCTTCGGGGACCTTCCGCTGCTTCTCCGCGTATGTCCGCCTGTCCCAGGCCGGCTTCTTCTGCGCTTCCAGGGCCGCTTTCCCGAGCACGAGCGTCTCGGACCGCATCTTGGAGGCCGAGAGCTCCCCCAGCCCCAGCCACGAGAGCGTGTCGCGTCCCTCCTTGAACGACCCGAGGGTGGCCGCCAGCCGCGAGACCGTCTCCGAGGCCGCCGGGGTCATCTTCCGCTCCACCCCGAACGCCGCCCAGCGCGCCCCGCGCTTCTCCTTGTCGCGATAGTGGGGATACTGCGCCCGCGTCCACCCCATGCACGTGAACAGGTCCCCCTCCCGCCAGCTGTGCACGCCCTTCCCCGCGCGTTGCCGCTCCGCCGCCGACACCACCTCCCCCGCGTACTCCGCCGCGTCCCCCAGCACTGCCGTCTTCAGCTTTGCGTCGAAGTCTTCGGGCCTCTCCGCCCCGTCCCGCCCGAGGGAGGATTCAAGCTCCCGGATGGCTTCTTCGAGCCGGAGCAGCCGGGGGCGCGGCAGCCGGATGTTTTTTTTGATCCGCCCTCCAACGCCAGGCGCGTCGCGAGCCGCCCGTACTCCTTCGCGAGCTGTTCCCAGCGGCGCCCGTTTCCGACGAGGGCGCGGATGCGCTCCACCGACTCGGGCCGGATGCGCTTCCACCGCGGTTTTCCCGCTTCGTCCTTGTAGTTGAAGGTGTAATGGGGAGGGGAGACATACTCGCCTCCCTTGCGTTTGCGGGCTTTGCGGTTGCGGTTGACGCTGATCGAGCCGACCAGCATCTCCCCGATGCCTCGCATGTCCCCCGCGATGGCTTCAATGCGGCGTTCGATGTCCGCGGCGTTGGGGGTGGTCTTGTCCATGTCGGAACTCCTTGATTAGGTGTCTCTTTTATTCGGACACCAATAATGCGGCATTCCCCGTGCCTTGTCAAGCCTTGTTTTCCCAAAATAGGGCATCCCCCTCTCAGCGATGTGCCACACATTGAAATCGCACCCCGCGTTTTCCAGTTATCCGTCCTCCGCCGCCCTCGCCGGCCCTGTTTCCCGGATGTCCCGGCCGTCCCGGTTGTCCCGGTCGTCCCGCGTCACTTTCGCCGCGGCTCCGGCACCTGCGCCAGCAGGATCGCGGCGAACATCAGCGCGCAGCCGAGGATCTCGGCCCCGGTCAGGCGCTCGCCGAAGAAGCACCCCACCAGCGCGGCGAACACCGACTCGAGGCACATCAGCAGCGACGCCACCGTCGGCTCGGTGTAGCGCTGCGCGACGATCTGAAGCGTGTAGGCGATGGCCGACGACCCCAGCCCCGCGTAAAGGAACGGGACAATCGCGCCGCGCAGCCCGTCCAGCGAGAACGCCGGACACCCCAGCAGCTGCGGCTCGAACGGAATCCACGGCAGCGACAACACCCCCGCCACCAGAAATTGCAGCACCGACAGCGCCACCGGATCGACCCTCGGCGCGTAGCGCGCCACCGCCAGGATGTGGAACGAGTAGATCACCGCGCACGCCAGCAGCCACCAGTCGCCGCGCCCGATCGTCGAAAAGCCGTCCATCGCGCACAGGAACCAGAGCCCGACGCACCCCAGCGCCGCGCAGAAGAAATGCAGCAGCCTCACCCGTCGTCCGCCCACGAACGACAGAAACGGGACAATCAGGATGTAGAGCGCCGTAATGAATCCCCCGTGGCTCGCCGAGGCCGTCATCAGGCCGATCTGCTGCGTCGAGCTGGCCGCAAACAAGCACGCCCCGCAGAGGAGTCCCCCCGCCGTCAGCTTCCGCCAGCCGCCATCCGGCCCCGACTCCCCCCGCGCCTGCCGGAACCGCCGGAACACCCACCACACCGGCACCAGCACGACGCCCGCCAGCAGCGACCGCAGCCCATTGAACGCGAACGGTCCGAGATGCGCCATCCCCGCCCGCTGCGCCACGAACGCCGCCCCCCAGATGAAGGCCGTCACCACCAGCAGCAGATTGCCGATCGCCCGAGATGTCAGTCGTATGCCCATTATTCGTTCGTCCGTACGCCGCCCCGCCCCCACCGCCGCGGCGGCGGCAAAGAAAACCTCATCCCCCCCGCCCCCGTCAAGCCCGAAAACCGTTTTCCATTGTATGGAAACGTGTTTTGCGGAAGAAAAAATGCGCCGGTTGAATGCAATTTTGCCAGCACCAGCCCTAGACCCCCTAGAAATTCTAGAGAATCTAGATAAACTAGAAAACCTAGAAAATGGTTGGGCTGGCAGGCATCCCCTCCCGCCTTCGTCCCCATTCCGCCCCTCGCAACAAATCCGCCGCCTTTCCGCGTTTGGTGGTTGCGGTGCGCACACCTTCCGCGCTAGACTTCTCCCGCATGAAACGAAGCCTGCCGATCCTCTGCTACCGCAACATTTCGCCGGTCTGCGGCGTCAGCCCCGCCGAATTCCAGTCCCATCTGGTCTGGCTGCGCCAGAACGACTGGACGACGCTGACCATCGACGAGGCGCTGGACATCCTCAAGGGGCATCGCGCCATGCCGGAGCGCGCCGTCGCCATCACGTTCGACGACTGCTACCTCGACAACTGGGTCCACGCCGCCCCCATCCTCCGGCAGGAGGGCTGCCGCGCCTCGTTCGGGGTCGCCACCGCCTACCTCCACGACGGCCATTCCTGCCGTCCGGTCTGCTCCACCCCGGGCGCGGAGCTCCGCGACCTGCCCGTCGCCCGCGACGCCTGGCGCAACGCCCTGGAGAAGGACGACCGCTCCGCCTTCATGAGCCGCCTCGAGCTCGGGCTCCTCGCGCAGGAGCAGGGCCACGTCCTCTTCGCCCACACCCACACGCACCAGGCCTGCTTCTGCTCGGACCGCCCCATCGGCGTCTGGGCGGGCGACGGCATCCATCCCGGCGTCCACGGCATCTATCCCGAGCTCCAGGAAGGCGTTCCGCTCTATCCCAGCGGGTCCGCCTACGCGCACGACGGCCTCTGGCCGCAGGACAACGACATCCTCGGCGGCGGCCTCGTCGCCCGCACCACGGAGGAGCGCATCGAGTTCTGCCTGGGCGAGTTCGCCGCCTGCCGCGAGCGGCTGGAGGAGATCACCGGCGTGCCGCCGCGCGTCCTGGCCTGGCCGTGGGGCGAGTATGACGACGTGGCCATCCAGGCCGCGGTCCTGTCCGGGTTCGAGGCCGCGCTGTCGTTCGACAACGGGGCGAACGTCCCGGGCGAGGCCCCGCTCTTCGCCCTCCGCCGCATCCGGATGCAGGGCGGGGTGTCGGTACGCGACTTCGCCCGCCGCCTCCTCCTGGCCCGGCATCCCTGGCTCACCCGCTGGTCCGCAAAGTAGCCCCCGACGCCGCCCCGCGCCACCCGCATCCGCCACAAAATCAGCATTTTCCCATTGATTTCACCGTAATCTCACAGCCACTCCCCCTCCGTTTCCCATGAAAAACTGGCTCATCGTCGCCGCCATCGCCCTCGTCGTCGCCCTCCCCTTCTGGTTCCGCCGCGAGCCGGACGGCCAGGAATGGCGCGACGGCGACCCCGTCCTCATCGTCGTCTCGCCGCACAACGAATCGATCCGCCACGAATTCGCCATCGGCTTCTCCCGCTGGCACCAGGCGCGCTACGGCCAGCCCGTCCTCGTCGACTGGCGGAACATCGGCGGCACCACGGAGATCGCCCGCTACGTCCAGAGCGAGTTCATCTCCTCCTACAAGGCCTGGTGGGAAGGCCAGGGCCGCGCCTGGCGACCCGACGGCGAAAGCATCGTCCTCGGCCGCTCCTTCGACCCCGCGCGCCGCCCCGACGGCATCCCCGACGACGACTGGGCCGCCCGCCTCGCCCTCTACGAGACCTTCCGCGCCACCGACGACCCCAAGGCCTTCTCCTCCGGCATGGACCTCTGGTTCGGCGGCGGCACCTACGACGCCGACGCCGCCTCCCGCCAGGGCATCGCCGTCGCCCCGTGGCCCGACGGTCAGATCCCCGCCGGCCTCGTCGCCACCGCCGACGGCCGCGTCCTCGTCCCCTCCGACCTCGCCGGCGAGACCTGGTGGCGCCCCACCTACTTCGGCGCCACCCTCAGCACCTTCGGCATCTGCTTCAACCGCGACCGCATGGCCGCCATCGGCATCGCCGACGAGCCCTCCGCCTGGGAGGACCTCGCCGATCCGCGCTGGTGCGGCGCCCTCGGACTCGCCGACCCCACCAAGAGCGGCTCCATCGCCAAGGCCTTCGAGACCATCGTGCAGGTCTGCTGCCGCAAGGCCGTCGAGGCCGCCGGATTCGCCCCCGCCGACATCGACGCCTACGAGGCCGCCATCGCCGACGCCCACCTCCCTCCCGGCCAGCTCCCCCCCTCCGTCCCCCGCGCCTACCAGGACGCCATCGAGCAGGGCTGGCTCGACGGCGTGAGCCTCATCCAGCGCATCGGCGCCAACGCACGCTACTTCACCGATTCCGCCAACAAGGTCCCCCTCGACGTCGGCGCCGGCAACGCCGCCGCGGGCATCTGCATCGACTTCTACGGACTCTTCGAAGCCGATGTCGCCAACGGCCCCCGCGGCGCAGACGGCCCCATGGGCTTCCGCACCCCCGCCGGAGAGTCCGGCGTCTCCGCCGACCCCGCCCTCCTCCTCCGCGGCGCCCCCCACCGCGAACTCGCCTGCCGCTTCCTCGAATTCCTCCTCTCCCCCGACGGCCAGCGACTCTGGTGCTACCGCCCCGGAACTCCCGGCGGCCCCGAGCAGTACGCCCTCCAGCGCGTCCCCATCCGCCGCGACTTCTACCCCTCCGACGACCCCGAGTTCGACGCCGCCTGCCAGTCCCACCGCCCCTTCACCTCCCGCGACCTCGCCGACCCCGCCGTCGACGCCTACCGCCTCGCCGCCGCCTACCAGTACCGCGCACGATGGACCGCCTCCCATTTCGGCATGCTCCGCGACCTCGTCCGCGCCATGTGCCTCGACTCCGGCATCGAGCAGCGCGCCGCCTGGCGCGCCATCGCCGACGCCGGCGGGCCCGACGCCGTCCCCGAGGCCTACGCCGCCTTCTCCGCCCTCCCCACCGTCACCGAGCCCCTCACCTGGCTCACCGCCCTCGACGTCCTCAAACGCCACGACCGCCTCGACATCCTCCGCGACTGGACCGACCACTTCCGCCGCCAGTACCGCCTCGCCCGCTCCCTCGCCCGCGACCGCCGCTGACCTCCCCCCGGAACACGTTTCCATACAATGGAAACCTGTTTCCGCCTCCTCGCAACCATCGAAATTTTCGAACATTTTGAAATATTCGCCCAATTGGAGGGCGCGGCTCCGTCCGCGCCGCGGCTGCGCCAAAGCGGCCCCCTTTATCCCATCTCGTCCCCCTCCGTGAGGGGGGATGTCGCCGCCAGGCGACAGGGGGGAGTCCCGCCCCGCTTCCCCCTGCCCAAACTCACGCTTCAGTCACGCCGACGGAGTTCGCCAAGAACGGCGGCGTCTGGGATGGGATATTCGAGCCGGTGCGACCGGCGGACGCCGGAGAGCCTAAGGGTGGCGACAAAACGCAATTTTTCGGCGTGGCAGGAGGCGGGAGGAAAGTTGAAGGGCGCGTGCCCGTTTTCGGGGACCGGGGCGGCGTGCTTGCAGACAGGAACGGAGTACTTGGCTTTTTTCGATTTGTAATTGGAAGAAGCGAGGCCTTCGAGGCGGATGGCAAGGGAGCGGACGGAGGAGGGGGCGTCAAGGTGCCAGTCGAGGGCCGGGGGGACGCCCTCGGAGAGGGTAAGGGTCATCGAGAGCTTGGGAGCGCGCAGGTCGCGCCAGATGGCAACGGCCAGCGGGACGGCCAGCACGAGGCCGATAAGGGGGAAAAGACACAACAGCCAGTCCGCGGGGACGGGCGGGACGGGATCGGACAGAAACGCGAAAACCAACGCCCAGGAGAGGAGGTTCCAGAACACGGCACCCATCGCGTCGAGCAGGAGGTCCAGGCGCGAACGGCGGAGGTTCCACTGTCCTGTTTGCCCTATGTACCTCGGACGCAACACCCGGATCAGCAGGAATACGCCGGTGCCGGACGCGGCAAGCCCGAAGAGCAGGAAAAGGGCGCTGACGGCAAGGGTGGCGTATCCCGCGCTCGCGCCTTCGGTGGGGCGGAGGGAGCTGCGCCGCGGATCGTCGGGGAGCACCCACACCTCGACATCGCTGCCGGGCGGGTAGGAGTCGGCCACTTCCTGGAATCCGCGCCGGTTGGAGGTCGAAAACTCCCCGCCGAGGCCGAAAACGCGGTCGCTCTCATACTTTTTGCCTTGGAAGACATACTCGTAGCCGACGCGCGCGGAGTAGGTGGCCGAGCGTTGGTTGTGCGACGTGCGGATGCCGGAATACAGGACTTTGCCCGGCACGGCGACCAGCTCATCCACGGAGGGGCCGCGCACCGGCTCCGCAAAGGCCAGCGTGACGAAGCCGATGACCGCGAAGGGCACGCCGAAAAGCGTCATGAACAGCGCCAAGCCGCTATTCAGGATGCGTACGTCCAGGAAACGTCGCGCTCGGGGAAACGCGCGGGCCATCAGCCAGAAAGCCACCAGCGCCACGAGCAGGAAGGTTGCGCCGAACACTCCGGCCAGCGCCGCCATGCCGCCCCGGCCCAGGTTGCCGCCGCCGAGCGGGTCCTTGACCGGGAGCACGGCATTCCCGTCGCTTCCGGGCTCGACGCGGCAGACGTGGGCCGTCCCCGGCGCATATTGCTCCAGCAGCGGGAGGCGTTCATCCAGGTGGCCGAAGGTGTGCTGCCTGCTGCCCGGGCGGTCCAGGGCGGAGGAGTGGCGCATCTGCCCGTTCCAGTAGTAGTCGTATTCGGCGGTGAAAACGAAGAGGTCCACCCCCAGCCGCTCGACCTCCGAGGACCTGATCAGGCAAGGCACCTCCGTCCAGCCGCCGGTCCCCGATGAGGGACGGAAAAACGCACTCGCGAAAAACCACGCGAAAAACGAGACGCCCCCCAGAAGCAGCAGGCCCAGGACGAGGGAGCCGAAACGAAAGCCGTCGCGCCGTTGCCGTTTCATTGCGCAATTCTTCTGAGAACGTCGGTGGCGGCCTCGGCTTCGGCGGGTGTGAGATTCCAAAGGCCGATGGCGTGGCGCCGGGGATGGGGGAGACTTGGGAGAGAGGCAAGAGACGGGATGTCAAGAGGAAGGACGAAAAGGTCCATGCGGCGGGGGGAGTGAGGGATGAGGACAGGTGGTTCGGTCAGGCGTTCCGGGGACATCGGAGGAAATCGGCCGCCGGGGCCGGAGAGGCCGACAATCAGGCGGTTTGTGATCCAGGGCACGAGACCGATCCTGTTCAGGCGGATGCCAAGGAAAGACACGAGGACGATGGCGATACCGACGCCGAGTCGGCTTGCCAAAGCCACCGCGAAACGCTCGCCTGCCGTTCCTGATTCCAGATATTTCGAGACAAGCCACAAAACAATGGCCGCTCCTCCCCCGCCATACACGGTCCAGAGGGCGATTCTGTCCCGCATCGGCAATTGCTTGACCCAGAGGAGACGTTCGCCGCGGCCAAGGCGGGAAGCCAAGATGCGGCGTTCGCGAGGCGTCATCCAGTCGGGGAAGGCGTGTGGGGCGGTGTTCGCGGGGGCGATTTCGACACCGCAGCGGCGGAAGGCCGCGAGGGCGGATTCGGCGTCCTCGGGGCGCAGTCGCTCGATGGCGAAGCAGTCAAAGCGCCCGCCAGGGATGAGGTAGAAGTGGAGGTCGCAGGCACCGTCGAGGCGGTCGGCGATGTCGGCGACGCGGACGCCCGAGAGGTCGAGTTCTCCGCGGCAGCCGCGGGTGACGCATCTGAGAGTGCCGCCCTCGATCGTCCATTCGACGCTGGAGTGTGCGTGGACGAAAAACCCGACGAGTATCAAGAGAATTCCAAAGACAAACAGCGGAATGCTCAGCTCGGAAAGGGGTAGCCCGGGTTTGTCCCATGTCAGAGGCAGGTAGAGCACCCCGAGGAGGAGGATGAAAACGCCCGCGACAAGGAGAACGCCGGATGCGTTCCCGCGCCAAGAGGAGAGTGTCCGCGCCCGCCATGTGGCCCCATCGGTCTTGGTCTCGTTCGCACCCATCATCACACTTTCCTGTCCGCCCCCCATTCTGCCAGCACCCCTCCGCCCAGGCAAGCCAAGAACCCACCTTCCAGATTTGCTCGAAAACAGTGTTCCATACAATGGAAACCTGTTTTCACCCCAGAAACTGGCGATTTTTTTCGGAAATCTCGCATTTTTCGCCCCGCCCCCCTCGCTCCCGTTTTCCCCCTTCCCCCCCTCCCTCCACCATGCTACACTTCGCCCGCTTTTCAAAGGACCTGCCATGACAACGACCGCCGCCGCGCCCGCTTCCGTACCCGCCTGGATGACCTCCGTCCTCGACCGTTCCGAACTCCCCGAGGACGTCACCTGGGACCTCGCCCCCCTCTACCCCTCCGCCGAGGCCTGGGAGGCCGACTTCGCCCAGATCGCCCCCCTCGCCGACGCCGTCGCCGCCTTCCAGGGCCGCCTCTCCGACCCCGACGCCGCCCTCGCCCTCTTCTGTGCCGAGGAATCCCTCGACCGCCTCCTCGAAAAGCTCTTCACCTACGCCCATCTCCTCCACGACCAGGACACCGCCGCCCCCGCCCCCCAGTCCCTCGACGCCCGCATCCGCGCCGCCTACGCCGAGGCCGCCGCCCGCTGCGCCTGGATCACCCCCGAGCTCGCCGCCCTCCCCGCCGAAACCCTCGAAGCCTGGGCCGCCCTCCCCGCCTTCGCCCCCTGGGCCCGCCGCCTACGCCTCATCCTCCGCTCCCGCCCCCACGTCCTCTCCACCGAGGCCGAAACCCTCCTCGCGCAGGCCTCCGAGGTCCTCTCCGCCCCCGAGCAGACCTTCTCCATGCTCACCGACGCCGACCTCCGCTTCCCGGACGTCCGCGACTCCTCCGGCGCCGCCCACGAGCTCACCGAGTCCACCTACCGCACCCTCGTCGAGTCCCCCGACCGCGCCCTCCGCCTCGCCGCCCACGAAACCCTCCTCGGCACCTACGGCCAGTTCCGCAACACCATCGCCAGCACCCTCTCCGCCTGCGTCAAGGAGCACGTCTTCGACGCCCGCGCCCGCCACTTCCCCTCCGCCATCGAGGCCAGCCTCTTCGGCGACGAGATCCCCGTCGCCCTCTACAACGCCCTCATCGACGCCACCCACGCCGCCCTCCCCGCCTTCCACGACTACGTCGCCCTCCGCGCCCGCGTCCTCGGCCTCGCCCCCGCAAACGCCGACGCCGCCCCGGACGCCCCCCCCGCCCTCTCCATGGCCGACATGTACGTCCCCCTCGTCCCCGCCTCCCTCCCGCCGCCCGCCGACATCCCCCCCGCCACCGCCCGCGCCTGGGTCGAGCACGCCCTCCGCCCCCTCGGCCCCGGCTACCTCGCCATCCTCGCCCGCGCCTTCGACCAGCGCTGGATCGACTGGCCCACCAACCGCGGCAAGACCTCCGGCGCCTACTCCTCCGGCTGCTACGACTCCTACCCCTACCTCCTCCTCAACTACCGCGGCCGCCTCGACGACGTCTTCACCCTCGCCCACGAGGCCGGCCACTCCGTCCATTCCGCCCTCTCCCGCGCCGCGCAGCCCCACTCCCTCGCCGACTACCCCATCTTCCTCGCCGAAATCGCCTCCACCACCAACGAAATCCTCCTCGCCCGCTCCCTCCTCGACGACCCGCCCCCCTCCGCCGCCGCCTACCCCTCCCTCCGCCTCCACGTCCTCAACCACCTCGTCGACGAGTTCAAGGGCACCCTCTACCGCCAGGTCATGTTCGCCGAGTTCGAGCGCGACCTCCACCGCTGGGCCGAGTCCGACGTCCCCCTCACCGCCCAGCACCTCTGCGACTCCTACGCCGCCCTCAACGCCGCCTACTACGGCCCCCTCGTCCCCGCCGACGGCCCCATCCGCCACGAATGGGAGCGCATCCCCCACTTCTACTACGACTTCTACGTCTACAAATACGCCACCAGCTTCTCCGCCGCCCTCGTCATCGCCCAGCGCATCCTCGCCGGCGGCCCCGTCGAGCCCTACCTCGCCATGCTCCGCTCCGGAGGCTCCCGCCCCCCCCTCGAAACCCTCCGCGACGCCGGCGTCGACCTCACAGACCCCTCCGTCGTCGCCTCCGCCTACTCCCTCTTCGCCACCCTCCTCGCCGACTTCAAGAAAGAACTCGAATCCGTCTCCTAACTCCTCCTCGTCTCATCGATTCGTCGGCTCGTCGATTCGTTGCAAAACACACTTCCATTCAATGGAAACCTGTTTCCCAGCCTCTTCCTTCCCGCTTGTCGCCCTCGACTTCGAATCCACCGGCTCCGTCCCCGGCCACGCCGACGACCCCTGGCAGCTCGGACTCGTCGCCTTCGACCTCCGCGGCCCCCGCCCCCCCCTTCTCCGCGACCACCTCCTCCACATCCCCGCCGGCCGCCCCTTCAACCCCTACGCCCCCGGACGCCACGCCCAGCTCCGCCCCCAGCTCGACGCCGCCCCCGCCTTCCACGACCTCTGGCCCGGCCTCGCCCCCCTTCTCGCCCGCGGACAGGTCCTCGTCGCCCACAACGCCTCCACCGAACGCCGCTTCCTCGCCCGCCTCGCCCCCCTCACCCCCTTCCCCGCCTGGATCGACACCCTCGTCCTCGCCCGCGCCGCCTTCCCCGCCCTCCCCTCCCACGCCCTCGCCGACGTCGCCTCCGCCGCCGGCCTCCTCCCCTCCCTCGACGCCCTCCTCCCCGGCCGCACCTGGCACGACGCCCTCTACGACGCCCTCGCCGCCGCCCTCTTCCTCCGCTGGCTCGCCGCCCAGCCCGCCTGGGCCAGCCTCCCCCTACCCCCCTTCGTCCGCCTTTCCACGGACACCCCGACACGATAACCCCCAACCCTAACCCCTAACCCCGCCCCCGCCATGCTCGCACGACTCTTCGAACACCTCCAGACCGCCTTCTTCGACATCGACGGAACCCTCCTCGACACCCACGGACTCGGCCGCGTCGCCTTCGCACGCGCCCTCCGCGAGGTCGCCGACTCCGACAGCGGACTCGACACCATCTCCTTCGCCGGCGCCACCGACGCCGGCGTCCTCGAGCAGTTCTCCCGCATCCACGCCCTCGACCTCTCCGCCCTCCGCACCCGCATCTGCGAGCGCCTCCACCACCACCTCGAGCCCCTCCTCATCCTGCAGCCCCCCACCCTCGTCCCAGGCGCCCTCCCCTTCCTTCGCCGCCTCCGCGACCACGGATGCCACCTCGGACTCCTCACCGGCAACACCCCCGAATGCGCCCGCATCAAGCTACAGACCGCCGACATCCCCGACGACCTCTTCACCTTCGGCGGCTACGGCGACCGCTTCCCCGACCGCGCCGATGTCGCCCGCGCCGCCGTCGCCGACGCCCTCCGCGCCCACCCCGAGACCACCGTCTCCCCCACCAACACCCTTGTCTTCGGCGACACCCCCATGGACGTCGACGCCGCCCACGCCCTCGGCCTGCCCTGCATCGGGATCGCCGGCCCCTCCGGCATCCGCCACTACTCCCCCAACGCCCTCCTCGCCGCCGGCGCCCTCTTCGCCTTCGAAGACTACCACGCCCTCTCCCTCCAGCTCTCCCGCTAGCCCCCATCCTGCCTGGGGGGTGCGACTTCCAGTCGCGCCAAACTGGGGGCGCGGGCGCCCCGCCCGCAGCTCTCCTCTCCCGCCCTCCGTCCTTCCCTCCGCGCGTCAGCGCGCCCAATAGCGGTTCTGCGGGCGGCCGTTCCAGCGGCCGCCTCCGTCTCCCTCCAACAAAAAACCCCGCCTCCCGGCGGGGTTTCCTGCGCGGCAATCTGCCACCAGGCTAGAGAATCTGCTTCGCCTTCGCCATCGACCGCGCTTCCACCGACTGGATTTCCGCGTAGCCCTGGCTCGACACCGGGTTCAGGCCCTTCTGCGCGTCCTCCATCGAGGCGTTCTCCTCGAAGTACAGCGACGCCTTCACGCCCGTCAGGCTCTGGAACAGGATGTTCCCCTTGTACAGTCCCACCTTCACCGTCCCCGTCGCCTTCTCCGCGAACGTGTCCACCGCCGCGAACGCCGCCTGCGTCGACAGGTCGAAATAGCGCCCGTCGTACACCTGGTTCGCGATGAACCGCGACAACTGGTTGAACAGGTCCGTCCCGCGCCGGTCCAGGATCGCCTGGTACACATACCGCAGGGCCTGCCCCAGCAGCTCCATGCCCGGAGCCTCGTACACGCCGCGGCTCTTGGTCCCGATGATCCGGTTCTCCAGCGCGTGGCTCAGCCCGAGCCCGTTCCGGCCGCCGATGGCGTTCGCCGCCACGATCAGGTCGAACGGCGACAGCTTCTTGCCGTTCAGCGCAACCGCGCACCCCTTCTCGAAGCGGATCGTCACGCTTTCGATCTTGTCCGGCGCGCCCATCGGCCAGCTGCCCATCGTCGGCTCCACGATCGTCATCGCCGTCTGCAGGCTCTCCAGGTCCTCCGCCTCATGCGAAAGCCCCGCGATGTTGCAGTCCGTCGAATAGCGCTTCTTGCCGCCCGGGAACGCCACGATGCCGTGCTTCGCCAGGTACTCGCACATCTGCGTCCGCCCCGGGAACTCCTTCAGCAGCTCCGCGTCCCGCCACGGCGCGTAGACGTTCATCTCCGGCGCGAACTGGTTCGTGTAGCGCTCGAACCGCATCTGGTCGTTGCCGCGCCCCGTCGCGCCGTGCACCAGCGTGTCGATGCCGCGCTTCTTCATCGCCTTGACGATCTCGCGCGTCGTCACCGCCCGCCCGATGCCCGTAGAGTTCCAGTATCCCCCGTCATACGTCGCCTCCGCCTTCAGCACCGCGAAGCACGCCTCCGCCATCGGCTTGCGGATGTCCACGATGACCGTCTCCACGCCGCACGGCGCCATCTTCTTCGCCACGTCCCGGATGTCCTTCTCGTCCGGCTGCCCCAGGTCCGCCGTGAAGCACAGCACATCCGCGCCCGCCTCGCGCAGCCGCATCGCAATCGTCTTCGAGTCCAGCCCGCCCGACACGCAAATCCCGATCTTCCGCCCCTTCATGTCCTTCAACGTCAGCGCCATGGCTTACCTATCCTTCCGCTATTTGCATAAAAAAATGGTGTGCCAGGCGGGGCTCGAACCCGCAACCTTCAGCTCCGGAGGCTGACGCTCTGTCCAATTGAGCTACTGGCACGCCTGTGTCTTCTCTCGGCGAGTCCGCCGAAAACGCCGCACACCATACTCCTCCTCCCCCCCCCATGCAAGCGATTTGTTCCGCCCCCCGCGGTTCGCCTCCCCTCCCCTTGTCCCCTCGTCTCGTCGGCTCGTCGCTTCGTCGGCTCGTCGTCCCCCCCTCCTTCGCCCCCCTTCCGACCCCGCCGCTCGTTTCTTCTCGACTTTTCCCGTTCTCCCGCTAGACTTCGTGCCCATCATGAATACACAATCCCCCAAACGGGCCACGTGGTCCAACTCGTTCGCATTCACCCTGGCCGCCGCGGCGTCCGCGATCGGACTCGGCAACCTCTGGCGCTTCCCCTACCTCGCCGCGCAGTACGGCGGCGGCTCCTTCATCCTCATCTACCTGGTGCTGGTCGTCACCCTCGGCTTCACCCTCATGATCACCGAGATCACCATCGGACGCGCCTCCGGCCAGAGCCAGCTCACGGCCTTCTCGCGGTTCCACAAGTCGTGGGGCATCCTCGGGCTCGCCTCCACCGTCGTGCCGATCCTCATCGTCCCCTACTACTGCGTCATCGGCGGCTGGGTCCTCAAGTACTTCGTCGCCTATTCGTCGCTCATCTTCTCGCCCGGCGCCGGCACGCTGGCCGACCCGGACAGCTTCTTCGGCGCGTTCATCACCGCGCCCTTCGGCCCCTTCGGCTACACGCTGATCTTCCTCGCCCTGACCACCGCCGTCATCCTGCTCGGCGTCAAGAACGGCATCGAGAAGTCGAACCTCGTGCTCATGCCGCTGCTCTTCGTCCTGGCGGTCGGCATCTGCGTCTACGTGGCGTTTCTGCCGGGCGCGGCCGACGGCATCGCGTTCTACCTGCTGCCCAACCTTTCGTTCTTCCGCACCGCCGAGGGCGCCTTCTCCTTCGCGCTCCTCGGCAAGACCATCCTCGGCGCCATGGGCCAGATGTTCTACTCGCTGTCCATCGCCATGGGCATCATGATCACCTACGGCTCCTACCTGCCCCGGACCGAGTCCATCGAACGCTCCGTCCGCCGCATCGAGTTCTTCGACACCCTCGTCGCGCTCCTCGCCGGCTTCATGATCATCCCCGTCGTCTACCTCTTCGCCGTCAAGACCGGCACCCCCGTCCAGGAGGCCATGAACGCCGGCCCCGGCCTCATGTTCAAGACCCTGCCCAAGGTCTTCGCCGGATTCGGACCGACCGCCGCCGCCTGGATCGGCAGCCTCTTCTTCCTGCTGGTCATCTTCGCCGCGCTCACCTCCGCCATCTCCCTCTACGAGGCCTGCCTGGCGTCCGTCTGCGACCTCCTCCACATCCACCGCACCGCCGCCGCGCTCGGACTCTTCTTCGTCATCGCCTTCCTCGCCGCCTTCTCCGCCCTCGGCTACGGCCCCTGGAGCGGCATCACGCTCTTCGGACTGCCCTTCCTCGACTTCTTCGACTTCATCACCAACTCCGCCCTCATGCCGCTGGTCGCCCTCGGGTCCTGCCTCTTCGTCTCCTTTGCCATCTCCCCCGAGGCCATCGAGATGGAGATCCTACGCTCCGATCCCCGCTTCGCCGCCCGCCTCCTCTACCGCGTCATGGTCCGATTCGTCGCCCCGATCCTCATCGTGGCCGTCCTCGTCTCCGAGATCTGCCGCGCCCTCGGCCTCTTCGGCTGG